>Ga0073934_10000326_pt1 | contig 141178 bp, 120 predicted proteins | sample LarsenN4metaG_FD_76834 | JGI IMG/M metagenome (GOLD analysis project Ga0073934, IMG submission 76834) | Hot spring sediment bacterial and archeal communities from British Columbia, Canada, to study Microbial Dark Matter (Phase II) - Larsen... ... | reverse complement strand
GATATCGCCCTTTATGACGGCGATCCCTTTGAATATACAAGCCACTGCATTGGCACAATAATCAATGGAAAAGTCGTAAATGAAGGCGTCCGTTAATTGGCGAAACAGAAAAAATGCCCAGTATAAAAAATTTTTTCTGGAAATTTTTAAATATTGGTCATTTTTTATTACCTGTAGTTGACAATCTTTTGAAATGCGCTATCTTTAGTTTGTTTCCGACTCCGCTCCACGCGGAACCAGGAAACAAAGGGTGCTGAAAACGGTGTGGGAGACGGTTTCGGCACCATTTCTTTTTTTAAATTCCATCTTTCGCAAGCAGATTTCATCAATTCTTCCTCTTGTGTTATTCTCATCTTGCTTTTTCATCCGGTTTTTCCTATTAATGTGAAAATTTAACTATGTTTGCGACGATTCTATCAGCACTTTTGTTGTTTCAGACTCCGATAACTTCAAGCGGAATACGTCCTGTTGAATCACCCAGGCCGCAATCAACGCCTGCGGCTGAGCAAAAAGCTCCCGAAAGGCAGGAAGAGCCTCCGGTAGTTACCAAACACTCGATTCGGATCGGCGGACGGCAGATCAATTACACGGCGACAGCAGGTTTTATGCCTATTCGCAATGCCACGACGGGTGAAACGGAGGCTAGAATATTCTTTATTGCCTACACAATGGATGACCCGCCACCGGGGCGGCCTCTTATGTTTTCATTCAATGGCGGACCGGGCTCGGCCTCTGTCTGGCTGCATCTTGGAGCTTTGGGACCTAAACGCGTCAAAATGCTTGACGACGGAATGATGCCTCCGCCGCCGTATGAAATGGTGGACAATGACCAATCATGGCTTGAATCAACGGATCTGGTTTTCATTGACCCCGTGGGCACCGGCTATTCACGCGCCGCAAGGCCGGATCTGGCGTCTAAGTTTTTCTCCGTCAATGGTGACATAGAATCCGTAGGGGAATTTATCCGGATGTATCTTGGCCGATATCAAAGATGGTCATCCCCGTTATTTCTTGTCGGTGAAAGCTATGGAACGACACGTGCTGCCGGACTCTCCAATCACCTTTTCGAACGCGGCATCGGGTTAAATGGAATTGTTCTCGTCTCGACGGTAATGAATTTCCAATCTATCAGATTTGCTGATAATAACGATTTGCCGCTGGTCCTGATACTTCCGTCTTATTCAGCAACAGCCTGGTATCACAAACAATTGCCGTCCGACCTGCAGCGTAAGCCTCTGGCAGAAGTGCTCAGGGAAGCTGAAAATTTCGCCGTAAATGAATATGCCCCGGCGATGCTGAGGATTGACAGGCTCACGCAACAGGAAAAATCAGCGCTTGCGGATAAATTCAGCCGGCTAACCGGACTCTCGAAAGAGTTTGTTGAGCAAAACAACTTTCGGATCGAACTTGGCGAGTTTAATAAGGAACTACTACGTAAACAGAGGCTTACGACCGGTCGGCTCGATAGCCGTTTTACCGGATTTGACAAGGACGCGGGCGGTGATAATCCGGATTTCGACCCAAGCATGACCGCTATCCGCCCTCCTTACACCGCGGTTTTCAATTCCTATATTCGCTCTGACCTGAATTTCAAGTCAGATTTGGAGTATTACATCCTGGGCGGCGGGATTACATCGCCTTGGAACTGGAATACCAACAACCAGTATGCGGATACTTCGCAGGCCCTGTCCTCCGCTATGAGAAAGAATCCGTATATGAAAGTCTATGTTGCAAGCGGATACTACGATATGGCAACGCCTTACTTCGCAACCGAATACACGGTTTCGGCAATGAATTTGCCGCCTCAGCTTCGTCGCAATATTTCGTTTGGCTACTATGAAGCGGGACATATGATGTATATCGAGAAAACTTCTCTGCGGCGGTTGAAAGAAGAGGTCTCCACTTTTATCAAATCTGCCACTTCCCGCTGATAATAGCTTTACGCGTGTGATCCTGGCGGCCGGGGTTCCTCGTGCCGCCATTTCTTTATTCAATCGTGCCCGCCGCCGGCAACAATCTTTACAGCATGAGATAAAATCGGCCGGATTACATCAAAGCACTCTTTCACAGCCTTTGGCGAACCCGGAAGATTTATTACAAGAGTCTGCCGGCAAATACCTGCCACAGAACGTGAAAGCATGGCGAATTCGGTTTTTGCAAGGGTTGAAAGGCGCATTGCCTCAGGTATTCCGGGTATTTCCTTGTCGATAACTGCCCGCGTCGCCTCCGGTGTAACGTCTCCGGGTGAGAGGCCTGTGCCTCCGGTTGTCAGGATCAGGTTTACATCGCTCCTTTGGGCGAATTCCAATATTTCTCTGCTAATTTCGCTTATTTCATCTCTGACTATTACGGTTTGGCATATTTCAGCTCCGATTCCCGTTAAAAGCTCTGCCAAAAGTTTGCCCGAGATGTCGTTTTCGGCAGTTCTTGTGTCACTTACGGTTAAAACAGCGGCCCTGATCTGCATTTTCACTTACCTCTGAAATAGGAAATCGCTGCAGGCAAATATAGCGTTCAGGCTTGTGTTACATCCAGCTCGGAAATCCGCGGACGCCGCTTTGCAAAGAAAATGCTAAGCAAGACACCGAGCACGACCATTGCCATACCTGCCAAAGTCGCCGGGACAATCTGCTCTCCAAAAAAGAATGTGCCGAAGAAAATTGCGTAAACCAGCCCCGTGTAATTGATAATAGCAACTCCGGCTGCCTTTTCGCGTTGCAGGGCATCGGTTAGAAAAATCTGCCCGAGCTGCGAAAAGACACCTATTAGTAAAAGAAACAGCCAATCACGCCCGACAGGCGTTCTCCACTCAAACAATAGGCTGATGCCGCCAACTGCCACGCCGACAAGTTGAAAATGCAAGACTACTGTCAGAGGGTGTTCCCTTTCGCGCATTTGGCGGACCAGATTATAGGCAACACCTGAACAAAAGGCAGAAAAAATTCCAATCGCAAGATAAAAAGGCGACACGCTCGGGTCGAAACGTTCTATCAACAACACTCCGGAAAATGCTACGGCATAAAACAGCCATTGCAAACGGCGTACACTTTCACCGAGAATGAAAATTGCTATTGCACTTGTGAAAATCGGCGAAAGATACTGTATCGTCATTGCGGTTGCAAGAGGAATTTTTTGCAATGTGACGAAAAAAAGGTAAAGAGCCGTAGTCCCGAAAAATCCACGAGCAAATAGCAGAGCCCGATTCGTTCCGCGCCAATCCGCCCCGATTCTCTGCAGCCCGATAAAGCAAAAAATGCTTGCAATCAGACAACGGAAGAAAACGACCTCCATCGCAGGAATGTCCGTAAGCCCTTTAACTAAAACATTTGCCAAAGAGAAAGAGAGCGTCGACAGAAACATCGAACGCACGCCGGGTGTGATGAATTTAGAGCTGCCGTCCAAACCGGAATTATTTTACAACCTTTCCACCCGAATCAGCACATCCGCAGCCGGTACTGCATTTGTAATCCGTGCGAAATGCTCTGAATCGCCGGTAAAGGCCGAAAACGGCTGCCGCCGATGAAAGCCCGACTATCGCGAAAACTATGAGGGTATCCGGTGAAAAATTCATTGCATTCCCAAAAAAAGCCCTGTCTGATATGTTACAAAAGCTCCAAGATATGCCAGAACAGTCATATAACCAACCATAAACAAAGGCCAACGCCATGAATTCGTTTCCCTTCGCACAACGGCAAGCGTGGACATACATTGCATAGCCAAAACAAAGAAAACCATCAGCGTCAACCCGGTCAATGGCGTCCATACCGGCCGGCCATCCGGACGTTGAGCGTTTCGGATTGCCGACACCAAAGATTGTGAATCTTCCCCTTCGTCTTTGCCTACATTGTAAATAATGCTCAATGTGGAAACGAGCACTTCGCGGGCAGCAAAACTTGCAATCAATGCTACCCCGATTTTCCAGTCAAATCCGAGAGGTTCGATAACCGGTTCGATTAAGTGTCCGAGCTGACCTGCATAACTGTGTTGCAGCCTTTCTGAGGCGGATAGAGACTTATCTGCTTGAGAAACCTCCGTGGAAACAATCATTTGCGTCCCGGCTACATCTTGTGACGGGGAGTTACTCCGCGGAAAATACATCAATGCCCAAAGGATAATAGAAATTGTCAGGATGACTGTGCCGGCCCGTTTGACGAATAACCAGGCACGCATCAGCATATTCTGAAAAACGGAGCGAATGTTTGGCAGGCGATATGGCGGTAATTCCATTACAAATGGCGGAGTCGGTGATTTGAGAACAGTCCGTTTGAAAATAAACGCTGCGAGAATAGCCATCAGAATCCCAAGCGCATACATTGCGAGCATCAGTACTGCCCCCAGAGAAATAAATCCGAAAAATGTCTGGCCCGCAAAGAACGCAGCAATCATCAGAGTATATACGGGGAGCCGTGCCGAGCAGCTCATAAATGGAGCAATAAGAATAGTTGCAAGCCGGTCGCGTTGATTTTCAATGGTTCGCGTCGCCATAATTCCGGGAATCGCGCAGGCAAAACTGCTCAAAAGCGGAAGAAATGCCTTTCCATGAAGACCAATACGGCTCATCAATTTATCCATCAGAAAAGCAGCCCGCGCCATATATCCCGAATCTTCCAGAATCGAAATAAATAGAAATAAAAGAAGAATTTGCGGTAAAAAGACCAGTACACCGCCGACTCCTGCAATAATGCCATCCGCAACCAAATCTGCCAAAATACCCGGCGGCAAGTTGCTACGTGCAAATTCAGTCGCAGCCCCAAAGACACCTTCGAGCAACTCCATCGGAAGCGCTGCCCAGGAAAAAATTGCTTGAAACACAAGCAACAATACACCTATCAGTATCAGCAGGCCGAAAAATCTGTGCGTGAGGATTCTATCCAGCCGTTCTGAAAAATCATGAGCCTCGCGGTCGTTATGGCTCACGGATTCCTGCAAAACCCCGGAAATAAAGGCATACCGCGAAAATATCGCTGAATTGTCATTCTCAGAACCTATCGGGAGATGAAATTTCGGCTGTGGTGGATTTTCAATTGCCTCGCGGACTGCCTGCCTGAGCTCGGAAAGGCCGCGGCCCGTACCTGCCGCATTAACAGCTATGACCGGTACTCCAAGAAGTCGCGACATTTTTGTAAGATCAATCCGGTGTTTTTGCTTTTCAAAAATATCCATCATCGTCAAAGCGACGACAACAGGAATCCCATAATCAAACAGCTGAGTTACAAGATAAAGATTTCTTTCGAGATTTGTAGCATCAACGACGGCAATTACCGCATGCGGTTTCTTCGCACCGGGCATTTTCCCCAAGAGCACGTCACGGGCAATCTGTTCGTCTAGCGAGGTTGCATCAAGGCTGTAAAGACCGGGCAGGTCTATTAGTTCGGCACTCCGGCCTGCAAGTTCCCAGTGTCCGACTTTCCGTTCTACCGTGACGCCGGGATAATTGGCTACTTTTTGCTTTAAGCCGGTTAAAGCGTTAAACAGCGTTGTTTTGCCTGCATTTGGATTGCCGGCGAGTGCTACAGTAAGAGTGGATGGATCGGCCGGCCGGGTAACGGAATCTCTCATTTTACCGGCTTCCGGTGGAATATTTCTGATTCGGCTACCTCGATCTGCTCGGCTTCGGATTTTCTCACTGCCAGAGAATAATTCCGGACACGGATCTGTATGGGATCTCCGAAAGGAGCCGCTTTTATTTTCGTAACCGGCGTGCCGGGAATGATTCCCATTTCCATTAACCGCCGCGAAACCGGTCCGCCGCCGCGGACTGCTATGACGCTTGCCTGTCGGCCGAATTCCAGTTCATTTAATGTCATTTTATTTATTTCGGCAGCCATAACCTTTTCATTTGAAATATTACAATAATTGAAAGCTGATTTCAATTTCAACTCAGCAAAGTTATAAGTTCTTTTGTTAAGAACAACTTATGTTTTTAAGGCTGAAATGCTTAATTTGGAAGAATCTTGTCTGCCCCGACAAAATCTGCCTGATAAATTCCCAGCGAGATCCGAAGCGGAAATCTTTGCCGATCCGGGCTTAACCAGACCTTGATGCCGAGTCGGTCAAGATCTGCATCTCCTGTAGTTATTGCAATTCTTTGAGCAGAAAAACGCTTTCCTGAAAGTTCTATGGTTTCGACACTTCCCGGCCGGAGTGTAAAAACGAGTGGCTGATCTTTCCAAAACACCGCAACCCTTGTATCATTCACGCGGCTGTCCGCCGCCTTTCCCGGTGTTAAATTAAATGAACGCATTGCATAAAGAAACGACAACAAGGAATGCGTTCCAACGGGAACATCGATGCGTCGCGAGCCTCCGATAACGGCAGTCCCGTTTGGATCGTAATTTACACTCTGCGTAAAACCGGCCAGACCGCCCGTAAATTTAATATCACTGCGGAAAGGCGTCAATGATACAGGATCTACTAGTTCAGTAATGGAATCATTCAGTATGAAGAAAGGATTTCCTGATTCTGCATTTGTAACCGTCGCATTTAGTACAAGCGTGTCACGTCCGGACGACAGAATTCGTTCACGTACGCGCAGTACGATCGTTCCAATGGGACGCCCTGCTGCAGATATGCGATATTCAAGCGTTTCTCCAATCTGAAACGGCAAATCATCCGACAACGGCCGATTTGGAATATATGGCTCCGGCGTTGGAGTAAGTTTTGGTGTCGGCTTTGGCGTTGCGGCTGGTGTCGGCTCCGGCAGAGGCTCCGTTTGTTTCATTGCCTGTTCTGTGATTGCGGCCGCATTTGCCCTGAATTCGCCTTTATCTGTGGTAAAACGGAATGCAACGGGTAAACGTTTGTCGTCACGTGTCAGAAAAACACTCAACCGCCTGATTCCTAATCCGGCAAGTCCATCACCTTCAATCCCAATCTCGTCACACTCGAATTTGCCCGCAGGAGTTTCGACAACGGCTGACCGCTCGGGTCGAAAAGTAATTGTGGAAATACTTTCCTCTTCAGATAAAATTGCCGTTCCGCTTCCGGAAAGGCGACGGATTTGATACAGCAGTGTCAAAAGATCAAATTGCCCATTTGGATTTTTTGTAAAATCTTTCCGTCGCTCTTCAGCAAGCCCTTCAGGATCATAGATTTTACGAGCAATGAGAGGCTCTCCGCTTTCGACAGAGGCAATTGTTATCCTTTCCTCATCTACGGGTAGAAAAGCAGCACCGACGACGCCGTAAGTACGAAAACGCCCCCGAATTTCGATGGCTGCCTGCCCGGCCAGAGTTCCCTGGGAAACAACCTCGATTTCAACGTGCCCGACATCACGAAATCGACCGAAAGTAACCTCATAGGAGATTTTTTCGCCAATATGGAAATTTTGCGAAGGACTGAAAGTTTGTCCGGAAATCGCCGCCGTTACAAAACCAAGGCAGAAAAATAAAGCTAATTTCATTAAAAACGCTTTTTTTGCCGGGCCGATGAGGTGTTGTTTCATGAAAAATGACAAAGGCATAAAAATATAATCGAAGCCAAATCATATTTGCTCTTCGAGAGCCCTCTGTATGTCTCCGATGATCCCGATTACCGCCTCTTTTCGATCTTTTGCTGTTAAAATCGGTCTTCCGACAACCAGGTAATCAGAGCCGGAGAGTGTCGCCTCTGCCGGTGTAAGTACACGCTTCTGGTCATCAACGGTTGCATTAAGCGGGCGAATGCCCGGAGTGACTATTACAAAACTATCTCTGTTTACTGTTGAACGTATCGGGCGAGCCTCTTTGGCCGAAGCAACTACGCCGTCTAGACCTGAATCTGCAGCAAGCCGTGCCAATCTTAAAACGCCATCGTCAAGATCATTGCCCATTCCAATTTCTTCCAATGCGATGGAGTCCATACTGGTCAGAAGTGTTACGCCGATCACCAATGGCCTTTGCAGATTTTCCCTTTCGCAGACCTCTGCTATGGCCTCGGCGGTGCGTTTCATCATCTCACGGCCGCCAAGACAATGCACATTCAACATCCAGACACCCAGAAGAGCCGCCTCCACGGCAGCCGTGGCAACCGTGTTGGGAATATCGTGAAATTTCAGGTCCAGAAAGATTTTTTCACCCGCGGAAACCAATTCCCTGACAAAAGCCGGTCCGGCAGATGTAAACAAACGAAGTCCGATCTTGAAAGCACCAACCGCACCGGCAAGTTCTGAGACTATCCGTCTCGCCTCATCCGCACTTGCTACGTCCAGTGCGACGATTAGACGTTCTCTGGCATTAATGAAATCGGGTTTTTCAGGTTTTGGAGAAGTAGTCACAATTTGTGGCAAAGGAAAGTTCTAGTCCAAATCCAGTGGATTCTTAAATGGCGTTTTGTCATCGCCCTCTGCTCTTTTCAACGCTTCTTTGAATTTTTCTTCCAGCAATCGTTCACGGTCCTTCAGCGAAGACATCTCGCGGGCAAAGATCTGATCGCGCAGTTCCTTCTGCTTTTCGAGTTCAGATTTCAGATCATCAAAAGAAGCCGCAGGTTTCTTTTTTTCTTCAAAGGAAATTATCGCTCCGGTTGCGGAATCAATCACGATCGAAGTTTCGCAGCAGGGACAAATTATACTCAGCCGCTCCATAATGTTTGCATTATATTACATCTATTGCGAAAAAATCAGTTGCCTTTGGAAAAATCAGAAGGCCGCAGCAAACATCGCCGGCGGCCTCCGAAATAATGGTTTATGCAGCAATCCGCCTAAATGTCGTAATACATTGAGAATTCAAGCGGATGTGGCCGAAGACGGAGCGGAGTAATTTCGCGTTCACGCTTGTAATGTATCCATCTCTCAATCATTTCGGTCGTAAACACATCGCCTTTAAGCAAAAATTCATAATCTTTCTCCAAAGCTGAGAGAGCTTCATCCAGACTGCCCGGCAAAGACGGCACGTTTGCCAATTCCTCGGCAGGTAAATCGTAAATATCCTTGTCGAGCGGATCGCCCGGGTCTATCTTGTTCTGGATGCCGTCAAGTCCTGCCATAAGCAATGCTGCAAAAGTGATGTATGGATTGCAGCTCGGATCCGGCGGACGAAATTCCAGACGTTTTGCCTTCGGAGATGGTGAAAACATAGGAATTCTAACAGCCGCGGAACGATTGCGTGCCGAATATGCAAGATTCACCGGAGCCTCGAAACCCGGAACGAGACGTTTGTAGCTATTTGTCGTAGGCGCCGCAAAAGCGACAAGGGCGGGAGCATGCTTGAGCAGACCGCCGATATAATATTTAGCCATTTGAGATAAACCCGCATATTGATCTCCTGCAAAAAGCGGCTGGCCGTCTTTCCAAAGAGACTGATGGCAATGCATGCCCGAACCGTTATCGCCGTACAGCGGCTTTGGCATAAAAGTAGCCGTCTTTCCATAGGCAGCGGCCGTATTTTTCACAACATATTTGAAGAGCATCAGGTTATCAGCGGTATGCAAAAGGTTCGAATATTTAAAATCGATTTCACACTGCCCTGCGGTGGCAACCTCGTGATGATGACATTCGACTGTAATTCCTACGGAATCCAGAGTTTTTGAAATGCTGTTCCGAATATCGATCAATGTATCAACCGGAGAAACGGGAACATAGCCCTCTTTCGGGCGAATGTGATACCCGAGATTCGGATTCATCTCGTCGCCTTTCCTGCCTGAATTCCAATGCCCTTCTTCCGAATCTATGCGAAAACCGGCCGTATGCTGCTCATTGGAAAAACTTACATTGTCAAAAATAAAAAATTCCGCTTCGGGACCGACGTAAATTGTGTCAGCAATTCCGGTAAATCTAAGATAACTTTCGGCACGCACGGCGACAGAACGAGGGTCCAGACCATAGCCATCTTTCGTAATGGGCTCGACCACGTTTGCAATCAAACAAAGTGTCGTATCCTCGGTAAATGGATCTATCCAGTAACGTGACGGGTCCGGGACAAGCAGCATGTCTGATTCATTTATGGCCGCCCAGCCGCGAAGGCTGGAAGCGTCAAAACCGAAGCCATCTTCAAACGAATCTTCGGTCAATTGATCAATCGGAAAAGTAAGATGATGCCAGGCTCCCGGAAGATCGGTAAACCGGACCGAAACAAATTTTGCCTGTTGATCGGCAGCGAAATGCAAAACATTTTTTGGGTTCATAGTTCAATTAATAAAAAAACCAATGTGTAGAAAGATTTGTAATGCCGTTTTAACGGCTCACTTCGTTTTTATAAGATACAATTTGAATGCCAATCTTATTTTTCACTTTAATTGTTGATATAGAATGATTTGGCTAATTCTATAATTAAAATTACAATAATAAATGCCTACATTTTTGTAAGAATTTTTATTGAATATTACAAATTTGTAGAATTGGAATAAAAAAATCCGGCCTTTACGGCCGGTAGTGTATTGCTTGAATTTTTAGAGTACGAGATCGGGCTGATGATTTAACTGCTGATTAAGGATAGAACAAAACCTTGCGAAAAACGGTTATGGCCGGAAAACTTCGGCTTTATCTTTTGTCGCATAACCAATGGTGCGGCCTTTTTCATTAAGAATGTTAACCCGTTTAAGTCCGACAGACTGTGCGAATGCGAATGCCTCACCCAGCAATTGACGTTGTTCGTCTTCGGAAAGAGCGCTCCAGGTCGGTTGAGCCATTCCATACAGCGTTTCATCGCTGCGCCGGGCAAATCTTATATGTTTTTGCAGATTGCCTGCCGGTAGCTCGATGTTCTTTGCTTCCTGCACACCGGAAGCTTCAGGGCCGGCATTGGACGACCAGAAATAAATTCCGATGCTTATCAAAGCGACTATGATTGTGGCAGCAAGAAGCCATTTGTTTACGCCAACCTTTCGCTTTTGTACGACCGGAGCGGATTCGAAATCCAAAGTGATTTTTCTGGCCTCCGGCTGCTGTACCGTCTCTTCGCGTTCAACGTCCTTTTCCCCTTTTAGCAATTCAACCAGGAAAAGGGTTTTGCTTGCCGCATTTGAGATGATTGTGTCGTAACTATAGCCGTATTTTTCCTCTATTTTTTCGACGTTATCGTTTTCCCTTTCGGCTTCGAGCAAGTCAACAAACCGGTTTCCTACCCGAACGTTGCATTCCATTGCGGCGGCGAGCACTTCGGAAGCGAAAAACATTTCCGCCGTTTCTTCCTTGAATAGACGCAGACGGTTAAAAAAGTCGCTCTCGATCAAAGAGTCAAAACCCTCTGCTGCTTCTGCTTCCTTAACAAAAGCATCGAACCGTCCGACCACGGCACCGATCCCTTCGGAATGCTCTTCACGGGGATAAAGCGAGAGGCTGGACCAGTTTGCGTACAGTGTGCGGATGTGGCCGATCATTTCGGGTCGGCTGAATAGTAATTTTCTCCGTTCACCTTCGACTTCACGCGAAAACAGACGCGTCATTACGAAATCGAATTTACCCCTGACTGCTTCGGTAAATGGCGAATTCCTGTAGAAACGCCCCAAAGCCATCAGAGCCTGTGAACTTAGCACCGGTCTTGAATTCTCACAATATCTACGGAGATTTGCTACCGAAATATTGCTGTCGCGTCGGGCAAGGGCCGCAAACCATGATTCCGCTTCGTGCATTAGAGAATATTCGGCGGCAGAATATTCCGGCGAGCTGATATCAGCCGAAACCTGCAGAAACCTGTGAAGAGCTTTTTTGATGGCAAGGTCGTCATACACGGCCGGGTTCATTTTCATGTGTTCCCGCTCGATACCGGATATAACATGTTCGACCATCTGGAGACTGGAGACTTCTTCCATTGCCCTGCGGCGATAGAATTCAACCTCATCCACCGTCTCGTTTTCCGGCTTCTGTTCGGCGGAAGGTCCGGAGCCCGACTCGTTAGCTTGCAGAGTATCGGCGTCCGGTTTGACCGTTCCATTCGAGCCGTTAGGAATGATTCCGTTGGCTTCTGCTGCTTTCCGCTTGAGTTCGATAATCGTTTCTTCAAGCAGATTTTCCTCTTTTAGTTCTTCTATGAGGTCGGCAAAAACATTCATTTTCTTGGTGGTCCTTTTATCGGGAGATCGCGCGTAAACAGGTTTGCTGGTGCGGAAACGTAAAGCGGATAGGAAGTTTTACAAATTTATTTTGACATGAAATGTAAAAATGTCGTGCGAAGCAAGCCTATGGTTCGACACCGCCGGCAGGCAGTATTTGCGTAATTTTGCCACTTTGGGTCAATTCGTATTTGTAAACTATATCTCCGGCAATGTTTTTCGTTGCGGTAATGATATATTCATTTGCCAATTCCGCATCTGTCGGATTGGTCGGCGTCATCTCAAAAACGTATCGCCCTCTGACGACCGTGTCGCCTGTTGTAACTCCGATACCGTTGCCGATCATTGCCTGAATTTCCGGAAGTCTGCCAAAGCGATTTTTCTGGGAATAAAACGCAATCTGAGTTGATGAGATAGTTCTTAGCGTTGCAAATGTCGTATTGTTTTCGGCTGACCTGATCGCCTTCTGAAGTGCCGGAATAGCCAAGGCCGCTATAATACCGACAATAACTACCACAAGTAGCAATTCGATCAACGAAAAGCCCTTTTGTCCAAATCTTTTTTCCATGATTTTACGTTCCTCGCTAAGTCAATGTGACAAAATCTGACACCACTTTTTGCCAGATTGAACGACTGTATTGGCCAATTTACCGATATTTAAGCCCTTTTAGGCTAAAATCAGTACTGCCGACTCAGTTGGAGTGCAACCTTCGTGCCAATAGAAAGAGTGATTATGTGAAAAGCTTTGTACTAAAATCGTTCAGAGTCATCCGAAGTCTAAAACTACACAAAAACTATCCATTGAACATCGTAATCTGCCGTAAATTAAACGCTTGATTGCGTCAGGTTGGTTAAAGGTATATAATTGTCCGGTTCCAAAATAAAAACGCCGCCGCCTCACCGACGACGACGAAACTTCACGGAGGTTTTGTATGTCGCAAGCGGGTACATCGAAAACAATAGATTCGGACAAGATGAATGCCTTTTTAGGCAAGGTTGTAACTGACTTCGGGGCATCCTTAAGTTGTGTTTTGAGTTATATCGGCCAGAAATTAGGCCTCTACGAAGCCTTAGCTGGTTCTGACGGTCTTACTGCCGCTGAGTTGGCTCAGAAAACCGACACAAATGAGCGTTATATTCGTGAATGGCTAATCAATCAGGCAGCCGGTGATTATGTTCACTATAATCCGGCTAATAGCAAATATTCTCTGCTTCCTGAACAGGCCGTCGCTCTGACGGATGAAACAAGTCCTTTTTACGTCGGCGGCGGTTTTTATGTAATCAAGGCAATGGTCAACGCCCAGAGCCGTATTTTAGAGCATTTCACCAATGGCGGCGGTATGCTTTGGGGCGAGCATGATCCAGACCTGTTTGTCGGGACTGAAAAATTCTTTCGCCCGGGTTATACGGCGCATCTGGTGAATGAATGGATCCCCTCACTTTCTGGGATCTCACAAAAACTCGCGGATGGCGCCGTAGTAGCTGATATCGGCTGCGGCCATGGAGCTTCAACTTTGATTATGGCTCAGGCGTTTCCAAATTCGGTTTTTTTTGGATTTGACAACCATGAGCCTTCGATCAGGACAGCAAATGAAAGAGCCTTATCCGCAGGCCTGTCCGATCGCGTAAATTTTGCCGTCTCGGACGCGTCCAATTTTCCTGATGAAAATTTTGATCTGATCTGTTTTTTTGACTGCCTTCATGATATGGGTAATCCCCTGGCAGCTTTGGCACGCAGTCGTGAGTGTCTCGCCTCCGGAGGTTCGGTTATGATCGTTGAGCCGATGGCCGGAAACACCGTAGAAGAAAACTTTAATCCTGTAGGCCGGACATTTTCAGGAGCTTCGACACTTTGCTGCACTTCAAATTCGCTGGCTCTCGGCGGGCCGGCGTTAGGTGCGGTTGCTACGGATAATGCTCTTGAAGAAATAGCACGGACTGCGGGATTCGAAGAATTCAGACGCACTGCAGAAACGCCTTTTAACCGTGTTTTTGAAGCTCGGAATTAGCGTTTTATAGATGCCCGGGCCGGACGTTTCTGAAAAACAAAACAGGAGGAATTTTGCAATGCCGGTAAACAAATTTGCCGCTTTCTTTCTTGCTTTTGTCCTGCTCTCGCTTTTACTGTCAGTGGAGGTTTCCGCTCAGAAATTACCGGAATTCAATTCTTACCGATCCGTAACCTTAGGAATGTCTAAGGATGCGGTCCGCGAAAAAATCGGTAAGCCCAAAAATGAATTTGCGGATGAAGACGATTTTGAATTCAGCGAAAATGAATCCGCAAGGATTTTTTACACGCCAAATTCTACGGTGAGGGCGATTGTAATTACCTATACCGGCGACCTTTCAAAGGCTCCCGGTGCCAAATCCGTGGTCGGCGAAGCAGTCGAGCAATCCCCTGAAGGAAATGCCTACAAAATGGTAAGATTTCCCGATGCAGGTTACTGGGCATCTTATCTGCGGGTTGGCGGCGACAAACCAAGTATCACCATTACACTGCATTACGTTCCCAAAGCAAGCAATTAAAATGTCCGGACTGGCAGTTTTCCTCATTACAGGCGCCCGCTTCGCGGCGGGCGCTTTTACAGTTACACCGTATCTGCCTTATAGTATTGGCAGTTATGACTACAATCGGCATACCGAAAGAGATACATCCCGGCGAAAAGCGCGTCGCCGCTACTCCGCAAACAATATTAAAATTAAGAAAACTGGGCCTTGAAGTGCTCGTCGAAAGTGGCGCCGGTTCCGCAATCAATGCCACCGACGGAGAATATATCGAGGCCGGAGCCCGGATAGTCCATGACGTCCGACAGCTCTGGAATGATGCTGACATCATAGTAAAGGTACGTCCTCCGGAAGAAAACAAGTCCGCCGGCGCGCACGAGGCTGATTTACTGCGTGAGGGCGGTTGGCTGATTGCCTTTCTGTGGCCTGCACAAAATCGTGAAATCGTCGATCGCCTTGCCAGACGCAAAGCGACCGTCTTTGCGATGGATTGCGTACCGAGGATCACGCGGGCGCAAAAAATGGATACGCTCTCGGCAATGGCAAATATTGCGGGATACAGAGCCATTGTAGAAGCTGCCGCCCATTTCCCAAGGTTTTTCACCGGTCAGATTACAGCAGCGGGCAGAATCGACCCGGCAAAGGTTCTGGTAATCGGCGCAGGCGTCGCCGGACTTTCGGCCATCGGAGCAGCAAGAGGGCTCGGCGCCGTAGTCAGGGCATTTGACCCGCGGTCGGCAACAAAAGACCAGGTTGCATCAATGGGGGCGGAATTCCTGGAGCTTGACATCAAAGAAGAAGGCGAGGGCATGGGCGGTTACGCAAAAGAGATGTCAGACGCCTTTCTGAAAGCAGAAATGGCTCTTTTCGCCCAACAGGCCATGCAGGTTGACATAATTGTTACCACTGCTCTCATTCCGGGAAAGCCCGCTCCAAAACTCATCACTCAGGGAATGGTAGAGTCAATGAAGCCGGGATCTGTAATTGTAGATCTGGCAGCGGAACAGGGCGGCAACTGCGTACTGACAGAGCCCGGCAAAGTCGTTCATCATAAAGGAGTTACGATCATCGGCTACACTGATTTGCCGTCGCGCATGGCTCCGATGGCAAGCCAGCTCTACGGTGCGACCATCACTGCACTTATCGAAGACATTATTGACGATGAAGGTAAGCCCTTCGCTGACCTCGAGGACGAGATTATCCGCGGGGCAATTGTATTGCACGAGGGTAAGCTGATGTGGCCGCCGCCGGTCAAGGAAACGCAGCCGGCAGCTACTCCGGAACCGGGTGTCCCGACGACAAGCACTGCAGCGCTTGCTACGGTTCATTCCACAGCCAATGACGAATCCGCCGGATTAAGCTGGTGGGTTCTTCTTGCGGTGGGAATAGCACTTTTCGGGATTGGTCTGATTGTGCCGGAATCCAAACTATCGCATTTTACTGTTTTCATGCTGGCATGTTTTGTCGGCTGGCAGGTCATATGGAATGTCAAGCCTGCTTTGCATACACCTTTGATGAGCGTTACCAATGCAATTTCGGGCATCATTCTGGTGGGCGGAATGCTGCAACTTACCGGCGAACTGAATCTTACCACGATCCTCGGGGCGATAGCCGTTCTTATTGCGGCAATAAACATTGCAGGTGGTTTTTTGGTTACCAACCGAATGCTTGCAATGTTTAGAAAATAAATGGGTTAAAAGAGGCCATTAATTTTGTGGCATTATTGTTTTTCAAGTTTAAAGAACTGACAAGGATTTTTTTATGATGAAAACGGGTTTGATTACTATTGCTTATATTGCAGCCAGCGCACTTTTTATCTTAAGCCTCGGAGGACTTTCACGACAGGAAACAGCCCGCCGCGGTAATTGGTACGGCATTATAGGCATGGCGATTGCTCTTGCCGCTACGATTGCAAAAATGGATCCCGCCGGATACCTGACACTTGCCGCAGTGCTGATTCCGGGGGCATTGATTGGTGGCGTCATTGCTTCGCGGGTTCAAATGACGTCAATGCCGCAGCTGGTCGCTATTCTGCATAGTTTTGTGGGTCTGGCGGCTGTTTTGGTCGGTTTTGGTACATATTTGGGCAACAGCCATATCGAACCAAATGAATTAACCGTTCATCTTGTTGAGATTTTTGTCGGTGTGGCCATCGGTGCCGTAACATTTACAGGCTCTGTAGTCGCTTTCGGCAAACTTCAGGGAACCATTACCGGCAAACCTCTTCTAATTCCCGGCCGGCATTTCATCAATCTACTGATGCTTGCCGTAACGGCAGCCCTAGGAGTATTGTTTGTCTCATCTCCGGGCACTTCCGGACAAGGCTATCTACTTGCAGCGACAATAATTACCTTTATCCTAGGCATACACTTCGTAATGGCAATCGGCGGTGCCGATATGCCTGTGGTCGTCTCGATGTTGAATAGTTATTCAGGTTGGGCTGCGAGTGCTGCCGGGTTTATGCTTTCGAACGACCTCCTGATAATAACCGGCGCTCTTGTCGGGTCTTCCGGCGCTATTCTCAGCTACATAATGTGTCGGGGAATGAACCGCTCATTTTTCAACGTCATGCTTGGCGGATTTGGCACGGAAGGCGGTTCGTCAACGGCTGCATCGGCAACTCAGGGCGAGGTAAGATCCATTGATCCCGTCGGAGCCGCAAATCTTCTGACAGATGCCAGAAAAATAATAATCGTTCCGGGTTACGGATTGGCAGTTGCGCAAGCCCAACATTCACTGGCCGAAGTGGTTAAAATATTGAAAACAAAAGGTATAGACGTTAAATTTGCAATTCATCCGGTAGCCGGACGCCTTCCCGGCCATATGAATGTGCTTCTTGCCGAAGCCAATATTCCTTATGACATTGTTTTTGAAATGGAGGAAATAAACGATGAATTCAAAGAAGCCGATGTAGCCTGGGTAATAGGCGCAAATGACATTGTAAACCCATCCGCGCTTGAAGATCCCGGCAGTCCGATCGCAGGAATGCCTGTTTTACATGTCTGGGAATCACGCGATGTAATCGTAATGAAACGCTCAATGGCAAGTGGCTACGCGGGCGTAGATAATCCTCTTTTCTATCGTGATAACACCCTAATGCTCTTTGGCGATGCAAAGAAAGTAGTTGACGAAATTCTCTCTTCGATGAGAGGTTGAGGCCGACCGGGCATTTTATTAAAAATTACCTGCCGGAATCATTTTTGCTTAGATTTATCAGCGCAAGCCGTTCAACTATTCTGCCATTTTCAATGTGCTCTTCGATAATTTCCGGCACGTCATCTGCCCGCACCTGGCCGTACCAGACGCCTTCGGGATAAACCAAAACCGCAGTTCCGATAGAACAAAATCCAACCGAACCGCAATCTGTCAAAACGACTTCTCCCAAAGGGTTTCGACCTTTCGATTCCTTTCCCTGCCTAAGCCCTTTTGACTCCAGAATTCTTTCAAACTCGGCTTTGACGGAAGAGCTTCCGACAGCCGAACAGGACTTTCCATTGCAAACAAATATATGCCGCTTGATCGGCGCCTTGATTACCGGAGCCAGATTCTCGAGCTTTTCCCGGTCTTCAATGAATTTTTCTTTTGCCATTTGCATTATATTTTGTCACAACTATTGCCTTTGTTGCATCTAAACACGGCGCGTTTATGCTAAGATAATATTTGTCGCTTCTCAGTTTCATCCGCTTTAAATGGCATCAGGGATCGTAATACATATCGCCGCAGGCAATGAAAAGCGTACCGAGTTCTTTACCGGTGAACGTATCCGTATTGGAGCCGACGAAACCTGCGACCTGCAGATACAAATCTCTTCGATAAGCATCGGCGGCGTCTGGCTCGAGCTTGAAGATACTGACGGCGTCTATCGTGTACTCAATTTCTCGCCGGACCTCAATCTGACGGTAAACGGCAAACCCATAAGACGTTTCATAGCTATAGACGATGGCGACGTAATTGTTACATCCGACGGCTCGGTAGCTTTGTCTTTTTTTACGCTCGCCGGCCGCGGAACCCTGATTAAGGCCAATCGTGAGCCTCGCCACATAGCTCAATTCATCGAAGAAGCTGCCCTTGATGCCGCTGCTTCTCCCCGCAGAGACGAGGCAAAGGCATTTTTGCGGGAATTCGTCCGTGAGCTGTCCAGGGAAATTTCCTGGACCACTAAGTTGATTACTCTTGTCCTCGCTTTCGGCTTTATAACCGGCGTGCTTTACCTTGGATATGCGGTCAGTGAGGAGCTGCGGCAAAACCGTGAGCATGCACAAATACAAAATGAAATGATTCGCCGCCTCGAAGCACAGCTTGGCGAGGCCACCAATCAACTTGGTACGCTGGAACAAACCAATCGTGATTTGCTCCGTGCACAATCCCTTGCCCAAAATATCCGCGTCGATTACGGCAATGGAGTTTGTTTGATTATCGGTGTTTACGATCTTGTTGAAAAAAGTAGCGGAAAGGTGCTTCGTTATGCAGATTTAACTTCACGAGCGAATCCTTATGAGCCCTCACAAAGCGAAGATCCTTTACCGCCGGGCAGTGCCGTCGTCGGCCTGTCAACGGAAGGCGGTGGAAGCCCAGTAGAGTATGACTTCATCGGCACGGGTTTTCACGTTGGCGGCGGATACATCGTAACAAACAAGCATGTCCTCCAGCCCTGGACCGAAGATGATGCGGTAAAGGCTATGATGCGCGAATATAACGGGCGCGCAAGGATAAAAAAAATTGTTGTCTATTTTCCAAATCATCCTGAACCGTATCCATTGAAAATACGTGAGTTATCGTCTAAGGAAGACGTAGCCGTCGCAACAATTGATCCCGAAACGCTCCCGGGCGATATCCCGTCTCTCCCTCTGGAAACCGACTCGGACGCCGCAACTATCGGTAAAACGGTAGTTACGATGGGTTACCCAAGTGGGCCGGATCGTCTTCTGGCGATGGTTGATGACGAAGAAGCAAAGTCTATAAATGCACGCTTCGGAAATTCGCGACAAAACCTGATTAATTTCCTGGCGCAGTCAAAGAAGATTGTACCTTTGACAACGCAAGGCGCCATCACCGATCTGGACACCAGGCGGATTGTTCACGATGCAAAAACCGCAGAGGGCGGCAGCGGCGCACCGCTCTTCGGCCAAACCGGCAAAGTTATTGGCGTTAATTTTGGCGTATTTACCGAAAACACGGCGTCAAATATGGCAGTTCCTATCAAATTTGCCATCGAAATTTTAAGAAAAGCCGGATGGAAACCGCCGGAGGAAATGCAATCTGCTTCGGGGAATACCAATCCTAATCCGGCGGCGTCGCCAAGCCCTTCGCCAAAATAAATTTTTTTAGTGCAGCTATGGACTCTCTTATTCTGACAAATATGTTTCACCGCCCGGCGCGCACGGCCGTGAGCGTACTCGGCATTGCGGTCGGCGTTTTACTTATAGTCTTCACGGTAGGGCTTTCTAACGGCACAATGCGTGAGCGCGGTCGCCGCGAAGCAAATGTCGGTGCGGAAATCATGTTTCGGGCCTCCGGAACGCGAGGCTTGAGCGGATCTGAGAGTTTTCGTCTCCCTGAAGCGGAAGGAGCCCGAATTCTCGAAACTCCGGGAATCAGCGCGGTTGCGGCATTGGGGCAAAATTCGGTTGCTACAGACGATAACAACACGGGAAACCGGCTGATTGACGGTATTGACTACCGGTCTTACTCGTCTATCGTTGGCATCACGATTATCGAAGGTCGGCCGCTTTCCCAAAGTGGGGATGAAGCAATAATCGATACCGGATTTCAACGCCAAAAAAATTATCACGTCGGCCAAAAAATCAAAATTTACGAAAGGGATTTCACGATCGTGGGAACATATGAACCTGCAGCCGGTGCACGCATAAAAATACCACTTTCAACAATGCAGGATCAGCTCGGCAGCAGCGGTAAAGTCTCTGCATTTCTGGTCAAATTAGCACCTGGCGAAGATGCCCGTACAGTTGCCCAACGGCTTCAGACAAAATTTCCGGACAGCCAGATTCTGCTTACAAGTGAACTTGAAGAACTCTATATGCAGGGATTTCCGGCTCTTAATGTTTTCCTCAATGTGTTTATCGGGGTAGCTGCGGTCATTAGCGCTCTGGTTGTTTTATTGACTATGTACACAACCGTAATCGAGCGAACACGTCAGATCGGGATTATGAAATCACTCGGAATGAGCAACTTTAATATTGCAATGACTATAGCCAGGGAAGCTATGCTGATAAGCCTTTTCGGGATAATTCTTGGAATCGCCATGACATTTGCCCTCCGTTTTTTTATTACCCGATTCACTACCCTGGAGGTGGAAATAAGCCCGGCCATTCTTTTGATAACACTGATTGTCGGGCTGCTTGGCGGTGCGATTGGATCGCTCTATCCCGCAATCCGTTCAGCCCGTCTTGATGCCGTTGAGGCTCTTAGCTATGAATAGATTGGTCAGCTTCAGCCGATTTACCGCTAAACTGCAGCAGTTCCGGATATTTAAGGATTAGTTAAATTGTTATTCAAGCATTTTTGCTTTTTACACCATAAGCGATCTTTTTCACCAAGTTCGGCTATTTTTTCCATTAGAAAATCGGCTATTTCCTTGTGCGTCCGGAGCCGGTCCGGCCGTTTATAAAATTCTTCAAGATCAAGCTGCTCACCAAACCAGATACGAATTTTCTCGCCGCCAAACCAGTTTCCAAGAATCTGTCGTGGAAGGTTATTGCCCAAACCTGCTATAAATACAGGTATTACCTGCGGTCGGGCAGCCAAAATCACCCTACCGATACCAGGCTGTGCGGGAAGATAAGAATACGGATTGGAATTCAGGTTTCGCTTTCCTTCAGGATGAAAACCGATTACACGCGAGCTGCCGTTGCTGCAAATCGAAATCAATTCGCGGAGCGAAAATTTATCAAATTCCCTTTTTCCGGCCTCGCGCGCCTCCCTGAAAAATGGCGGATACATCGACCACCAGCCCATAATGAAATTGACCAGCCAACCGACCGGATTCGTATAAAAGAACTTTGCACGAACAGGGAAAAATAACGACAACGGGCGTGAGGTACGGCGAAAAAGCACGCTCGAGACCGTGTACATATCAAAAAATGAACGATGGTTGGCAACCAGAAGCAGCGGACGGACAGGATCAGAAGCGGCTACAGATTCGATGCCGAAGACATTCATCAGATTGTAAGTAGCCAGATGAATCCAAAGCGAACCTATATGACGCTGACAAAAAGTCCATAAACGCTTCCAAAACCCGTAATTCATCCGACGTGTTAGCCGAAATCCGAAGCGTTCAATAGGAGACAAGACGGCCAACTCCGCTTTAACGGGAATTTGTCGGGCATTTTGATTTATCAGTCCCGGGATAAGGCTTTGGGCCTTATTTCTGTTGTCATTGGAAATATCCTCAGCCGTCATAGTACTCGTGCTATTTTAGCATTACGGACATTCTGTGATTAAATGCGGATCCTTTAAAGCTCGACCACGATTGGAGTATTGCAGGGATTATATTCGGCATTACAGATAGATGCATTGATAAACACGGCTTTGTCAGTCTTTTCAACACCATAGCCTTCATGAATATGGCCGAATATGTGCAGTCGTAAACTGCCTTTCAGCAATATATTCAGTTTTGCACGCAATTCCTCGCAGCCTGCATTTTCAAGTCCATCAGGCCTTGCTATCGCATCTAAAAAACCATTAGGCGGGCCGTGGGTAATGAGAATATCAACATCCGATGGTATCAAGGACCATTTTTCAGCCATTTCCTGACCACGTTCTAAATTGAAAGCCCAGTCATAAAATCTTGGTTGCCAAGGCGAGCCATAAACCTTGAATCCCTCGATAACCGTGGCGTAATCCTCGAGATAACAAATTTCATTGTTGAGCAGAAGCCGTGCGGTCTCGGGTTTCTGCTCGAAAAGCAAGTCATGATTACCGGCAACAAAAATTTTGTAGGGGTGCGGCTGTTCGGCGAACCAATCGGCAAAATCAGCAAATTCTTCTTCAGTCCCGTTTAAAGTCGCATCGCCGCTGTGGATAAGAATATCGCCATCCGGGATTCGCAGCAATCGGTGAAAGTTATGGGTGTCTGAGATGCAAACTATACGCGGCATTATTCAATATTAAAATAGACCGCTTCCGGGTGATGGACGATAATTGCTGATGTTGATTGCTCAGGATCCAGTTGAAATTCTTCAGTCAGTTCTACGCCGATTCGCTCCGGCCTCAGCAATTCGAAAATCTTTGTTTGTTCCTCGAGGTCGGGACAGGCAGGGTAACCAAAACTGTAACGGGCCCCGCGGTAACCCTGATGGAAGAGTTTGACAAGTTCGGGGGCATCTTCTCCTGCAATGCCGAGTTCTTCCCTTATGCGTTTATGCCACATTTCTGCAAGGGCTTCTGCGGATTCGACCGAAAGGCCGTGAAAAAGCAGGTAATCCTGATAATTATCAGATTTGAAAAGCCTTGCGGCATGTTCACTGGCGCGTCTGCCCATTGTTACAAGTTGAAATGCGACGACGTCAGTACGCCCTGATTCTACGGATGCAAAAAAATCCGCTAAACAAAGCCGTCGGCCGCCGCGCTGTGTTAAAGGCTGTCGCGGAAAAGTAAAACGAAGCCACGGCGTCTTTTCGTCGTCACGGTAAATAATCAGATCATTTTTATCTGAACGACAGGGGAAATAGCCATATACAACTTTTGCCTCAAGAAGCCGATCGCGGATAGCGGCAGCCTTCAGTTCGGCAAATTTTGGATAAACGGTCGTTTCAAGAATTTCCCGATACTCCTCTGCCGAACGCCTGCCCTGCTTGTATTGCCATTGGCCCTTGAATAAAGCCGTTTCATTGATAAAAGCAAAAACCTTCGAGAGATCCCGAATCTCTACAACCTTTGAACCGTAAAAAGGTGCCTTCGGAATTTCTATATCTTCGCGGACATCAGAACGCTGCGTATGGGACGCGTCACCTCTGATAGTCGGTGAAATGCGTGCTGCAGCCTTGCCAAGTTTTGCATCTTCTCCGACAAGGTCTTCGGTTGCTTCCTCTGCAATTTGAACCACAGTATCACGGGTATCATCCGGAATTGAACCATTCCCGTTTCCGGCAGCAGCCTCAATCTGTTTGATTTCAGCGCTGTTTGCCGTCGTTCCCTGAGTCAAAAGATCCATTGCGTTCAGACCATCAAATGCATCCCGCGCATAAAATAACTTACCCTTGTAAAGCGGTATCAAATCGCTTTCGACATACTTGCGATTAAGTGCCGCGCCGCCGAGTATTACCGGAACCGTAATACCGCGCTCATTCATAATTTCCAGATTATCGCGCATTATCAAGGTGGATTTTACGAGCAATCCGCTCATTCCGATTGCATCCGCGCGGTTCTCTTCCCAGGCACGAAGTATGTCTTCGATCGGCTGTTTGATTCCGAGATTAACAACCCTGTAACCGTTATTGGTCAATATGATATCAACGAGATTTTTTCCGATATCGTGAACGTCACCTTTTACTGTGGCCAATACCATCGTTCCTTTGTTGGTGGTTTCGGCCTTCTCCATAAAGGGCTCAAGAAAGCGAACGGCAGCTTTCATTACCTCAGCCGACTGTAAAACAAATGGCAATTGCATCTGTCCGGAACCGAAAAGGTCTCCGACAACTTTCATCCCATCGAGCAGAATATCGTTGATAATCTCAAGTGGCGAATATTTTTCAAGTCCGGCCTTGAGCGAATCCTCCAGACCTATCCGCTCGCCGTCGATTATATGCCGCTTAAGTTTTTCTTCTATCGGCAGATTTGAAATATCGGGTTTGATACTCTGCGCGGTCTTTCCCTCAAAAAGAGTAGTAAATTCCGTCAATGGATCATAAGTACAAATGCCTGAATCAAAACGGCGGCGGTCATAAATAAGATCGCGGGCTGTTTCTATTTCAATTTCGGAAAACCTTGAAAGAGGCAATATTTTGGAAGCATTGACAATGGCGGAGTTCATTCCGGCTTCTACACAATCATGCAGAAAGACTGAGTTCAGGACGACGCGGGCAGCCGGTGACAGTCCAAATGAAATATTCGAAATGCCGAGAATGATATTTGCTTCAGGAAATTCAGAACGAATCCGGCTGATTGCTTCAATTGTTTCAACCGCATTGCGTCGGTCTTCTTCAATTCCGGTCGAGACCGGCAAGGCAAGCGGGTCGAAAAAAATATCATGTCCCGGAATACCGAATTGTATAGCATGGTTATAGGCGCGGCGGGCAATCGCAATTTTTTTCTCTGCCGTCCTTGCCATTCCTTCTTCGTCAATCAAACCGATTACGACGCCGGCGCCATACTCTTTGGCAAGCGAAAGCACTTTTAGAAAACGTGGTTCTCCATCTTCATAATTTGTGGAGTTCACCAGCGATTTTCCGCCTGCATGTTGCAGCCCGGCTTCCATTTTCTCCCATTCTGTCGAATCGAACATCAACGGAATCTTGACGCTCGTCGCCAGACGGCTTGCAACCTCATGCATATCGGAAACACCGTCTCGACCAACAAAGTCAACGTTGACATCCAGAATGTGTGCGCCCTCACGCTCCTGGCTTTTTGCAAGCGAAACTATCCCTTCCCAATCTTCGGACTCGAGAAGGTCGCGCATTTTTTTGGAACCTGATGCATTTACTCTTTCGCCGACGATTAGAAACGATGCATCCTGAATATAAGGCTGCTGTATGTAGATCGAGGATGCTGACGGTATCAGACGTGCTTCTCGCTGTCTCGGAGAAAGATTCCCGACGCGCTCGACGACTAGTCGCAAATGATCAAAAGTAGTCCCGCAGCAGCCGCCGACAATGTTCACGCCGAAGTCCTTGACAAAATGTTCGATTTGCGTAACAAAGCTTTCAGGTGTTTCATCGTAAAATTGTTTGCCGTCTTTCACCTCCGGAAGACCTGCATTAGGTAAAACAGAAACAGGCAAAGGAGCATTTTCGCAAAGATAACGCAAGCTCTCGGTCATATGTCTTGGCCCGGTACCGCAGTTCATTCCGATTACGTCTATAGGAAACGGCTCGAGTGCGGTTAATGCGGCCGCGATTTCGGTACCGTTCAACATTGTTCCGAAAACTTCGATGGTTACCTGAGCAATAACAGGTATCCGAACTCTGTTCTGCGTAAAGAAATCAAAAATTGCCGCTAAAGCCGCCTTTGTTTGCAACAGATCCTGACAGGTTTCGACAATAAACAGATCACACCCGCCGTCAAAAAGCCCGCGTACCTGTTCTCGATAAGCATTTTTCAAATCCACATAGGAAATATGGCCCAGGGTCGGCAGTTTGGTACCCGGTCCGATAGAACCAGCAACAAAACGAGGTTTATCGGGCGTCGAATAATCGACAGCCAGCTCTTTGGCAACCGCTGCAGCCAAACGGTTTACTTCATACGCCTTTTCTGCAATCCCAAATTCAGCCAAAACCACCTCGCTGCCGCCGAAACTATTTGTCTCAATGACGTCGCAGCCGGCCTCAAGAAACCCGCGATGGACTGCGCGGATTGCATCAGGACGCGTATAAAGCAGATTTTCCGAACAGTTTTCGAATTCCGGCCCGCCCCAATCTTCAATGCTTAAGTTCATTGCCTGAAGGTTGCTGCCCATCGCGCCGTCAAAAACGATGATTTTTTCTTTTAGCAGATCGAGAAATTTTGACATTCAGTTATTAAAGAAAAAACTCCGTGCCAAACAAGCACAGAGTTTAGTTTAAAAATGTTTTACACAAACTCGTTGCTGTTTAGCGGATTATTTTAAGTGGCCGCAAGTCGCATTAACTCACCACCTGTCTTATGTTAAAAGAATACGGCTTTAGATGTATCTGCGTCAACCTCTATCGCCCGCCGTAAAAATGTATGTCCGCAGCCGCCAGTCATTTCTTCAGAGCTGCTTGAAATTGCTGCTCAAAGAAACGAACACCGCCAAGCAGATCGGGATTATTTTTGAATTTTTCCTTCATAAGATCGAATGCCTGCTGTCCCCTCGGATCCGCAAGACGTATAAATGCCTGGATACCCCGGACTAGATTTTCGAAATCGTTGTCATCCAACGCCCTCTTAAAACCTTCAAAAATTAGAGGAAATGCACGCGGGTCACCCTTTCCGGAAGCACCGACGACCTCTAATGCCGCAATTCTGACGCTGACAGGCCGCGTAGTATCCTGCGCAATTTTTAAAGCAGGTTCCAGTGCTCTCTTATCGCCATACTCGGCTAAACCTTTGAGTGCCGCAATTTCTATGCGTCCTCGCCAGCTGGTGCCGGATGCCATTTTCATAAGGGTTTCAAATGCTTTTGGCGATTTGACGGCTCCGATAGCTTCGGCGGCGCTTTCTATTACCGAATAGCTCTGGTCATTGAGGGCCGCCAGATAGTTATCCGTATATTTCGGATCTTTCGTTGCAGCAAGTAAATCAATTGCAGCTGCTCGAATTAGTGATTTTTCATCTTTAGTGCTGTCAAGAATGGCTTTGAGCACTTCAGCAGGAAATTTAGCCGGAGGAGGCGTTATTGCAGATTTTCGTTCAGGTGCATAAATATTGCCGAGTGCCTCGAGCGCTGCACGGCGTAAACGCCAAAACTTTTCATTTTGCAAAACATCCACTAAAGCAGTCGTGATTTTATCTCGCTCAGCCGGGTTCGCGGCTCGTGACTCAAGTTCACCCATCGCCCAGCGGCGGCCCAGAACGTCTTTATCATTTTTTAACTGATAAATAAGATCATCTGTTGTCTTTTCAAACTTGATCTCTTTTATCAATGTTCCTTCGTAATCAAAATTTACCAATCGCGGACGCTGTGGGACTGTAAATGTAAAAACGTTTTCCGCCTGTGGTTTTATCCAAACTCGTTCAATGCGGCCATCGATTTCTATATCTACAAAACTCTGGAAAAACTCCACTTGCGGATATTCGTTGTTCGGGTCGATTTTTTGCGTTTGTCTGACGTTGAGCGTCAGCTTGCCGGCGGATTCGTCGTAGGAATGGGTTATTTCGAAAATCGGATGACCCATCCTGTAAAGCCATTGGTCAAAAAACCAGTCCATCGATTGTCCGGTCGTTTCTTCGATTGCAATCCGTAATTGTTCGGTTGAAACGGGTTTATGTTTATTTGAAACAAGGTAATGATTTAATGATGCCCAGAAGAGTTCGTCTCCGAGGTGTTTTCTGAGCATATGCAATACGGCCGCACCGCGCGGATATGCATAGGCATCAAACATCGCATCCTTATTTGCATAGTATTTGAAAACAATCGGCCTGCGGTTACCTGCGTTCCAGGCATTGAAATATTGCATCTGATTATCGCGGACATTGGCATATAGAAATTCGTCTTGACCTTTACTATGTTCGTTGTAAAGTGCGTCCATATAGGTCGCAAAGGATTCATTGAGCCAGATCTGTCCCCAGTCACGACAGGTAACATAGTCCCCGAACCATTGATGAGCAAGTTCATGTGCCTGTAGAGAGTCGGAATCTTCATCAAGCAGTTCCCTTTCATCGTGGATCATTTCCTCGATTTGGGTTGTAGCCGAAATATTTTCCATCCCGCCCCCGAAGTCCTCGACCATCGTCTGTGCATATTTCGGATATGGATAACGAACACCCGTTTTTTCCGAAAAAAAGCGAACCATATCCGGAAGCCTTTTAACAGTTGCCGCAACCTCTTTAGTTTCATTGACATATCCGAAATTTAAGATCGGAATTCCGTCGTATTCCTGTTCGACGGCTTTGTATTCGCCGACCACGATAGAGGTCAGATAATTCGTATAGGGAATGTCCATTTTCCAATAAAATGTCCTTGTCCCGTCGCTGTTTTCTGTTGTCGATTCCAGACGTCCGTTTGAAATAACAATAAATGGCTTTTCAACAGTGGCTCTCAGTTCAGTTGTGCGAAAATCATTAGGAAAATCGTAGGACGGAAACCAATACCGGTTGAATTCCGTTTCCCCTTGTGACCAGATCTGTCGCGGTTTATTTGGCTCATCCTGTGTCGGTTTAATAAATCTAAGTCCGCGGCCAAAACTTCCGATTGCTGTCTCTGCATCGGCGGTATTTACCAGGTTGGTTCTATATTCCACCTTGATCGCCAAAGATTCTCCGCGTGCGTAGAATTTATCCAGAAAAATCTCCAGATTGTTGTCGCCACCTGTCGGGTTGTAGTTATATTTCAATGGAGTACCGTCTTTAGCCAGCGTAACTGCTGAAATAGTAAAATCACCCGCATCAAGAGCAATACGATTGGTTACGGTAAATGGTGCGAGCGTAACTACCGTAGAACCGTAAGCGCTCTCTTTTTCCCAATCAAAGCGTAAATCTATGGCAAGATGTTGAATATCTATGCTCCTGCTTCGTATCCAGTTTACCGGCGGAAGTTTGCGAGCCTCACCCATCGCCAGTGGGTTGCGGGGTAACGGCCTTGCGGATACCACAGAAGTGGTAATCAAAGAGATGGTGATTACCAGCGTGTAAATAAATACGGCAAACCTGTTTTGTCTCATTGCGGCAGATTGATCTCCATTATTAATAAATATTGGTTACAGTTCCTTGAATGATCCTATAAATTCCGCCTCTATGCAACCAAAACCGCCCCCGGCCTGCTTGCCCGCTCAATGTTGTTGTTGCAAGATAAATTCAACCTTGTTTTTCATGACCGGACTAGGTCATGGAGCCGAATCAAAAAGATGACTGAATCAATTCGGACGATTTTTTGGGCATTATCATTTATTATCATATTTATTTCGTTTGGATGTTCGAAAACGTCTGATGCCCGCAAATACGCTTTTTTGCCAGTTATTGGCGGCAGCGGTGGAGAATTCAAGGAAGTTTACTCCATCGCCGGGCGCAACGGTGAATTCTTTATCTCCGACGGAGAGGCGGGAAAAATTTTTCGTATTCTTAAAAGCGGCGAGGTAAAAGAATTTTCATCCGGACTTGACACTCCGTCCGGTATCGCTTTTTTACCGGACGGACGGCTGATAGCTGCCGAAACCGGGCGTAATCGTATAGTCGCAATCACGGCAGACGGAATTACCGAGCCTATTGCAGGAAACAGTGAGCCCGGTTTCCTGGACGGCGAAGCCTTGCAGGCACAATTTAGAGCCCCCACAGATGTGGCAGTAGCAGGAAGCAAAATTTTCGTATCCGATACATACAATGATGCAATTCGCGTAATAGAATCGGGAAAAGTGAAGACTCTTGCCGGCCACGAACGGGGTTTCAAGGATGGGCAGGCAAACGAAGCCCGTTTTGACACGCCACTTGGAATCGCAACATTCGGAGATGGCAACTTGCTGGTAGCAGACTTTGGAAACCGACGCTTGCGGTTAATCGAAGATGGACAAATCGTCTCGACTCTGGCAGGCAACGGCGGATATGAGTCTGTTGACGGTTCGCTTATCTCAGCATCATTTTCCGCTCCCACAGATGTTGCGGTTTCAGATGATGGCGTTATTTTTGTTTCTGATGCGGGCTCTCTTCGAATCATTGGTAAACGTGTATTTTCTTTTGTCGAGACTTTAAAGAATATTAACGGAGAAAATTTGTTACAGAGGGCGTCCGGTCTTGCACTGGCTAAAAACGGCGATTTACTGGTGGCTGACAGAGAAAACAGAATCGCATTAAGCCTGTCATCAGTTAGACCTCTTTCCGCGGGAAATGTTCCATCTGACATTTCGGCGGATCAATTTCGTTCACTTCAGCCCGGACGATGGCCGTTCGATCCGCCTGAGTCGCCGCGCGATATCGCCGGAACTTTGGGTGAGATCCGCGGTGAAATTACTGGTGCCGACAATGAGGCCTGGTTCCATAACGCTCTCGATATCGCCGGCGGCTATGGCGAAACAGCACGATTCGTAAGGAATGAAAAAGTTCTTGATCCTGCGGCAGCCGCAAATTTCGGCACTTTGCGTGAAATGCTTCGAATGCCGACCCTCGGATATGTACATATCCGCCTGGGACGATTTGCTGATGGCCGCGCCTTTGACGACAAGCGTTTCTTATTTTCCAGAGACAGTTCGGGCAAGATTATTGATGTCCGCATACCGCGTGGAACTTCTTTTGCAGCCGGTGATGCAATCGGGACTTTGAATGAAATGAATCATGTCCATTTGATTGCGGGTCGCCCGGGAAATGTTATGAACGGCCTGGAAGCTCTCGATCTGCCCGGACGGCGTGATACTATTCCGCCCGTAATTGAAAAAGTGCAAATTTTCACTGCAAATGGTAAAGAAATCGAAACAGATAAACTTCCTTTGCGTATTAATCGATCAGAGCGGCTCAAAATAGTAGTAACGGCTTTTGACAAAATGGACGGAAACCATGAAAAAAGACGTCTTGGTGTCTATGAACTTGGTTATTCGCTTTCCAGGGCTGATAACAATGATGATACCGGGGAACTTATAACTATTCGTTTTGATCGTATTCCTCCCCATAATGCCATTAATCTGGTATATGACATCGGCAGTCGCTCCGGCGCTACAGGACCGACGTTATTTCGCTATATCGTCACTAATCTGGCTCTGTCTGGCGAATACAGAGAGGATTATTTGAATTTGGCAACGCTCCAACCCGGTCAGTATTTGCTAAAGGTTTCGGTGGCTGATTTTGACAAAAACCGAACCATTAGAAAGATACCGATTGAGGTTACCGGTAATTAATAATTATGTTGAGAAAATCAAATACGCTCATAATAACGTTTTTTTTACTTTTTGCGGCATTTAACCTATCTGCTCAATTGGTAAATTCCCAGATTATTCCGGCGCCGCCCGCACCTCAATTTTCCGATGCAGAGAGGCAACAGGAACTTTTGAAAAGAAGAAACGCCATTGCGTCCGCAATGAAGGACAAAAGCGTTTTGATACTCTTCGGCGCGGAGCCAAAGGTTTACACCGGCGACGTGAATTATCCATTCAGACAGGAAAATTATCTCTACTATCTGTCTGCATTGAAAAAAGAAGGTTCGGCCCTGGTTATCATTAAAGATGGTAAAAATATCAATGAAGCAGTTTTCCTGCCGGCACGTGATCCGGCACAGGAAATCTGGACCGGGAAAATGTACTCGCGGGCAGATGCCGAAAAACTTTCAGGCATAAAAACTATTCTTGACGCATCGGAGTTCCAAAAGTTTCTGGACGCAATTCGTACCGGTAATACTTTTCTATCGGCAGACGGTACTTTCAGCCTGCCCGCAGGGCTTCAGAATTTGTACCTGTTACTTCCACTTTCCGGCCGGGATTCCGGTGCTGCAGCCGAATTTCGTCGTGAAAGTGAATTTGCGTTAAAGGTTAAAAATCTAAAAATAGAAAATGCGAGGCCTTTGTTTGCCGAACTTCGACAAATCAAATCCGAATATGAAATCAGAATTCTTCAGCATGCCATCGACATAACAATAGAAGCCATTATGCGTTCTATGGCCGCAGCGCGAAACGCAAATTGGGAATATGAAGTGCAGGCAGAGACCGAATTCACGTTTCGAAGAAGAAATGCTGATTTTTGGGGTTATCCGTCTATCGTAGGCTGTGGCCCGAACGCAACCATCCTTCATTACGAAGATGCTCAGGACCCAATAACCCGTGGCAGTTTACTTTTAATGGACGTCGGGGCAGAGTATGATCACTATACTGCTGACGTTACCAGAACTTTTCCGGTTAATGGCAAGTTTACACGTGAACAAGCGGAGATCTATCAAATCGTATTCGATGCTCAGGAAGCAGTCGCAAAAGCCGCAAAACCGGGCGTAAGATTCGATCAATTGTCACAAATTGCCCGTGAAGTCATTGCTGACGGGCTTCTTAAACTTGGACTTATCACCGACAAAAATTCCGACCAGGTATCTATCTGGTTTCCACATGGACTGGGACATTGGCTCGGGATGAATGTTCATGATGTAGGCCGATATGGACGCCCGCTTCAACCCGGAATGGTATTCACAAATGAACCCGGAATCTACATACGTGCCAACGCACTTGATTATCTCAGCGATACACCCGCCAACCGTGCATTCAAGGAAAAGGTCCGGCCGGCAGTAGAAAAATACAAGAATATCGGTGTCCGGATTGAAGACGATTTGATGGTAACTGATAATGGAGTAATTTGGCTAACGGCAAGATTACCACGCTCGATAAAGGATATCGAAAATTTTATGGCGTCTCTTCCGCGCCAATTGGTTCATTAAAGCGACGATATCCGGCCGTAAATATTGCTTTGACTGCAAATAGTCAATAAGATCTTGATATCCGAATGCTTCCGATTGTCATAGTTAATCCCAAATCAGCTTCCGGTGCGACCCGCGAAAAATGGTCGGGCGTCGCAGCCGATTTGCGGGCGCATTTCGGTCCTTTTCGTGTTGCATTTACAAAAAAACCGGGTGACGGTATCAACCTTGCCCGCCGATATGCCGAAGCCGGCACAGATCTGATTATTGCCTGTGGTGGTGATGGCACAATAAATGAGATCGCAAATGGCATACTTTCCGCAGGCAGCGATACTGAAATGGCAGTTTTTCCATCTGGTACCGGCGGCGATTTCCGGCGGACTCTTGGTCTTCCGACCAATACGCGAGACATCGCACGCGCTCTTCGCATTGGAAGGACACGTCGTATTGATGTCGGCAAAATTTCCTATATCTCAAATGATGGTCGCCCGGCGGAACGCTTTTTTGTTAATGTCAGTTCATTTGGGCTTGCCGCTTCGATTATCGATCGGGTAAAGTCGCATACTGCCCTGAAATGGATTCCCGCGGATAATTTTCGCGGCCGGGCCAGCTTCGCACTGTCAACTCTGATGGAAGTTATAGATCTGGAGCCCAAAAAGGTTTTAGTCTCCATTGATGATGAATCCCTACGTCCAATCTCAACAGTAAATTTCTGCATTGCAAATGCACGCTATTTCGGTGGCGGAATGCTTATCGCTCCAGAGGCAAAGCTGTTAGATGGAAAATTTGATATCGTTAACATAGGCGACATCACTACCGCACGCGTTTTGCTGAATTCGCATACACTTTACCGAGGCACGCATCTAAATCTTGACGAAGTCCGCTCGCGCACTGCGAGTAAAGTAACGGCGACTCCGCTTAACGACAATGACCTGATAAGGTTCGAGATGGACGGTGAATTGCCCGGCAGGCTCCCTGCAGTATTTGAAATCGTGCCGTCCGCCTTGCGAATCAGATGTCCCGATCCGCTCGCGGTATAGACAAACGGCTTGCTTTGTAAGTTTCTTTTTTCGTAAACTTTATCAAAACGATCGCCGAAGTTGCCGGTTGATGGCAACGCGGGGGAACCAGGCTTCAAAGGTAACCGATCGGGGCAAATCCGGCATTTCCCGGAGGAAGACTTCTTCGCTTCCAGCCCGTCAGCTAACCTCGTAGGCGTTACGAAGAAGGATCTCGAAATGCGTCCCGCCAATCGGAAAGACGCCCCAGGGCATCCTTCAACTCAAGTTCCCCGGGGAGACTCGTTTTCGATGAGGAGAATCACAATCGTCGGCGGCGGAGCCAGTGGCACGCTCGTTGCCATAAATCTTGCACGACTGTCAACTAAGCAAAATCCGGTTCAAATCAATCTTGTTGAACAACATAAATACATTTGCCGCGGTGTTGCCTATTCATCCGATAAGCCTTTCCACCTCCTAAACGTTCCGGCCGGTAAAATAGGTGCCTTTCCCGAAGCACCGGACCATTTCCTGCATTGGCTTCATTCAAAAGGCTTTACTGCCGATGAACATTCTTTCGTCCCGCGTGGACTCTACGGAGACTATCTCAGAGACTTATTTGAAAAAGAGACGACCTCTGCACTGCACGGAAAAATTCGTGTCTTTAGCGACACAGCAAGCGATGTTTTAATAGAAAAGAACGTTTCATTATCATTGCATTCAGGTTCTTCTATTGAATCTGATTATCTTGTCCTGGCTTTCGGTAATTTTCCACCGCCGCATCCTTCTGTTCCCGATCAATCATTTACCGCCTCTCCCCGATACATTCGCAACATCTGGCAGGAATCATCGCTTTGCAATATCGCACCTGACGACACAGTCTTGATTCTGGGCACCGGACTTTCTATGGTTGACGTTGTGCTGTCTCTTAAACACTCCGGACATAAGGGAAAGATAATTGCTACATCTACCCGTGCATTAATCCCCGCCGAACATGCTTTACCTGGTCTTTGCAACGATTTTGCGGGTGAAGTTCTTTCTACAAGTTCTATTCGTCAACTTCTGCAAATCATCAGACGTGAAATAAAAATTGCCGAAGCATCCGGCGTTAATTGGCGGGCTGTTATTGATTACCTTCGGCCATATACACAACGAATATGGCAGAGTTTGCCGGAAAGAGAAAAACGTAGATTTGCGGTACATCTAAGCCGCTGGTGGAATATTGCCCGGCATCGTATGCCTCCGTCAGCCGCAAAAGATATTGAATCATTGCAACAGAGAGGTCAATTTGAAATTATTGCCGGTCGCATTCGTGAAATTACGAACGAAAACAACCGATTTACAATCAGACTCCACAGCAATAATGCGTCGGTCAACCTTAAAGCTGATGTTATCATTAATTGCATTGCGTCAGAGAGCCGTTATCGTCGTATCGAAAGTAAATTCCTCCAAAATTTGTTCGCCCGCGGACTTGTCTGTGAAGGACCACTTGGATTTGGATTTGACGCTTTGCCAAACGGTGCCATTTTGGATAAAAATGGCCTCTGCGGAATGAAACTTTTTACGCTGGGGACTGCTCTGAAAGGCGTTTTATGGGAAACGACCGCGATTCCTGAAATCAGAACGCAGGCGTCAGAATTAGCAAGACTCTTGTTGTCATAAATTGTTAAATGTCAGATTCATTTTTACAGCGGCTCGTCAATTCATTTGAATCAAACGGCTCACGCATCGCGATGAGAATTGTTGGTGATGACAGTTCCTCACTTACTTTTTCCGAATCATTGCAGTTGATTCGCCGGACAGCCAAAGCGATGGAGACAGCCGGAATTCAACCTGCTGATCGTGTCGTTATTATGGGTGATAATCACCCTTTTTGGGCTATTTCGTATCTTTCCGTTCTTTTCTGCGGCGCCATTGCCGTGCCGATAGATCCACAGGGAGAAATGGAAACCGTCGCCAATTTCTTTGAAGATTCCGAAGCCAAACTGGCTTTCATAGACTCCCGTCAGATCGAGCGTTTTTCTCAAATCGAGGAAAAACTCGGGCGAAAAACAAAATGTGTGGTCTGGCAAAATAAATGGCTGACGCCAGACTTTCGGATAACTGAACTAAGCAACGGTTTTACCGGTTTTGATAATTTTATCGCTTCTGCCCCTGAACCTGATGAGAACTACATTCCCCGATTTGGCGGGGATGATGTCGCGTTACTGATTTACACGAGCGGAACAACCGGAAAGCCGAAAGGAGTCCCGCTTACGCATGGAAACATTCTCGCCGAGCTCGACGGTATCAACGAAGTACTGGAAATCAGTTCCGGTGAGAAAATTCTGAGCCTTCTTCCTTTGTTTCATGCTTATCTGCAAATTGTAAACCTATGGGTTGCTACAACTTACGGTTGCGAAGTCGGATATCTGAAGGAGCTCTCTCCGAACGAACTTGCATATGCAATGAAAGAATTTCGACCAACAATCCTGACAACCGTACCAAGGCTCTGGTATCTCTTTCATAAAAAAATCTTTGATCAGGTTGCCTCACAGCGCTTGCCGGTTCGTGTTTTTTTCCGGTCGCTTTTGACTTTAAACGGCCTTTTGCGGAACACCATAGGCCTGAATCCGGGACGTTTGTTTTTTGCACGGATTCACAATTCGTTCGGCGGTTCGCTGCGATTAGCCGTTTCGGCCGGTTCCCGTTTCGATGAAAATGTTGCAAAAGATTTCCATCGTCTCGGGTTTACCATTTTGCAAGGTTATGGTCTTACCGAAACTAGCGGTGCTGCAACGGCTACTTATGCAAACGACAATCGGGTCGGCACAGTCGGAAAACCTTTAAAAGGTGCAGAAATACGTATAGCCGACCCAAACTCTGCAGGCATTGGTGAGGTTCAGATTCGCGGACCGATTGTCTTCAAGGGATATTATCACAATCAATCAGCAACCGCTGAAGCTTTTACAAGTGATGGATGGTTTCGTTCCGGAGATCTGGGCAAAATAGACAAAAGCGGTCATTTACGCATTGTAGGACGAGCAAAAGACGTGATAGTACTGCCTTCGGGAAAAAATGTGCATCCGGAGGACTTGGAGATTCACTATCTCAAAGCACCAGAAATCGAAGAGATAGCCATAATCGGAATAACAGACACCGAAGCGGGACACGCCGGAGCCGAAAAACTGGCGGCAGTCATTGTTCCGGATTTTGAATATCTACGTTCGGCAGGCATCGCAAATTCACGCGAAGCAGTCAGGTTTTCTATGGATTCGCTTGGCCGCGAACTCCCTGAATATCAGCGCGTTCGTGAATACATTATTCGTACCGAACCTTTACCGCGTACCGCAACCAGAAAAATAAAGCGTTTTCAGCTTAAAGAGGAGATTGACCGCAAAACTGTCGTCGAACAAAAGCAAAATGTCCGGGTTTTCCCGGCCGAAGATTCGGCGGAATTGCTTTCTAAACCCGCAGCCCGTCTTGTTTTTAATTTATTGTCGCGACACGGAGCCGCTACAACAGTTATTCATCCGAAAAAGAATCTGGAAATAGATCTGGGTCTGGATTCATTGGCGCGGGCTGAATTTTTCGCCGCATTGGAGGAAGGAGTAGGAACAACAATAGATGCAGAAGATGCGGCACGACTGCTGACCGTAGAAGACGTAATTCAATTCGTAGAGTTAGTAGGAAATCCCTCTTCGGAATCTTCTGCAGGCGTCAATTGGTCTCGTATCGTAACCGAAGCCTCGCCAAATATGCCAGAGGTTACTGCGGTTCTCAAGCGACGTTCACTTTTTACTATTTTCGCTTTTGTTGTTTATAAATTGTTTAACTTGTTTTGCCGTATCTTCATGCTTCTCGAAGTCACCGACAGGGAAAAACTTCAAAAACTAGCCGCGGAACGCAAAAAATCAGGTCAGACATTTATCATTTGCCCGAATCATCAAAGTTTTCTTGATCCATTTGTACTTTGCTCGACCTATCCCTTCGAAGTGTTTGCAAATATTTTCCATGTAGGCGCAAGTGAATTCTTCCGCTCGCGACTGATGAGTTTTGTTGCGGCTATGCTTAAAGTAGTCCCGATTGATCCTGACACGCAATTACTAAAAGCCATGAAGGCAGGTGCGGCAGGTCTCAAATGCGGAAAAATCCTGAATATATACCCTGAAGGAGAACGCGCCTTTGACGGCAAACTTCATCAATTCAAAAAAGGTGCTGCAATCCTTTCTTCCGAACTCGTATTACCGATACTTCCGGTTGCCATCGACGGTCTTTATCGGGTCTGGCCGCGCGGCTCTATTAAAATCCGCCCCGCAAAGGTAAGAATAAAGTTTGGCGAGCCGATTTATCCGCAAAATTTCAGTCCTTCAAATGAAACAAACAGAGCTGAAAAAAACATGCAATACATTAAATATGAGAGACTTACTTACCGCTTGAGGTCAGATATTGAAATACTTTTAGAAGAACTCAGATAGTAAATTCCATACCATTTTTCCCCACCCGATGTTCATTTCTGCTACCGACAGGGCAAAATGCCTCATTAAGTCCTCCAATGTAACTGGAATCAGTACGTAATTGCACGTTTTTCGTTGTAAATCAATATTGAATCTAATGGCATATGTTTTGCTTTGTTAAACTTTGCAAGGCTTTGTTTTACCTTGCGGATTACGTCAGTTACAAGAAAAAGAATGCATTTTTTTCATTCCTTTTGCCTGACAATTTTATGAACTCCCATATTCTCCCACTTAAAACTAAAAGGAATAGATCCCGGGCTTTCGTCTGTAAGGCGGTTTCTTCTTTTGTCCTGATCCTGGCTTTTTTCTCTCCCACTGTTGCAAATAAGTCAGAAAATACTTTATTCGGTTCGGTTTCGGCATCAAATGGCAATTTTGCTGACCTTTACGCCATAACTGCCGGTCCCGCAAATGTTTGCGGACGTGTAAAAGTACGTAAGGGACGGGCTATCTCCGGGGCGACACTGATTGCGGTAGGCGGGCGCGGAGATACCTACATGACACGCACTGCTACGTTCGGTTATTACTGTTTTATCGGTCTTTCGGCCGGTGAGACGTATATTATCTCTGTTTCCGCTCGTGGTTTTTATTTTCCGGAACCTAATGAGGTAATAATCCCCTTTGAAGATGTTTACGGGCTTGATTTCGAGGCATTGTAATAAAATAATCGACCCGAATAGATAATATTAAGGCTGCGCAAGAAAAATCGCAGCCTTTTTATGTATCTTTATACGGACTGTTGATAGAATATATGGCGATTTCTTCACCCTAAAATCTATATACGGAGCAATTTCAATGTCCTCAAAAAGGTTCTTGCGTCTTTTGCACTTAGTCCTTTTTACTTTCTTCCTAATTTCCCTAAGTTTCGGTCAGGCCGCAACGCCTCAAAACGAACTTGCAGAGTATATCAAGCAAAATTATACAAAGCGTGAGGTTTACATAACCGTTCGCGATGGCGTGCGCCTGTTTACCGCTATCTACGAACCTGTAGATAAATCCAAAAAATACCCGATTCTTCTGAACCGGACTCCATATTCCGTCGCACCTTACGGAAAAGACAATTTCAAAACCTCGCTCGGTCCAAACCCGCTTTTTGCCCGCGAAGGTTATATTTTCGTTTATCAGGACGTTAGAGGTCGAAATATGAGCGAGGGAGAATTCGTAAACGTAAGACCGGACATTCCCAATACGAAGCCAACCGAGATAGATGAGTCAACGGATACTTATGACACAGTTGACTGGTTAGTCAAAAACGTGGAAAACAACAATGGAAAAGTAGGTATTTACGGCATTTCCTATCCGGGATTTTATACATCCGCTGGCTCAATTGATTCTCACCCCGCATTAAAGGCCTGTTCACCACAGGCACCGGTTTCTGACTGGTTTCACGGCGACGATATGCACCACAACGGGGCTTTGTTCCTTGCCCAGAATTTCGCTTTTTTCAGGAGTTTTGGTCAATATCGCCCGCGGCCGACCTCGACCGCAGATTATCTGAAACCTTGGAAAGGCCGGCAAACTCAGGATGGTTACGACTTTTTCCTCAGGCTCGGCGGCCTCAAGGAAGTCGCGGATGAGTATGAACGTTCGATCGGAACCCGCATTGAATTCTGGGACGAGATGATGCGGCATCCTAATTACGACGATTTCTGGAAAGAGCGCAATATCCTGCCAAAGTTGAAAAATGTCCGTTGTGCGACGATGACGGTCGGTGGATGGTATGACAATGAAGACCTCTATGGTGCAATCGAAACTTACCGGCACATAGAACGGCAAAATCCCGGGATTTATAACGTCCTGGTAGTTGGTCCGTGGGATCACGGCGGCTGGTCCCGAAATGATGGCGATTGGCTTGGCACGGCATATTTTGGCCAGAAATCCGGCGATTACTACAGGCGAAACATAGAAATCCCGTTTTTCAACCATTTTCTCAAAGGTGAGGGTGATATTTCGCAAATTAAAGAAGTGAACGCTTTTGATACAGGAGCAAATGAGTGGAGATACTTTGACTCCTTCGAACCCACAAACGGAACCGATACGGCGCTTTATCTTACTCCGGACGGCGGTTTGACTTTTTCGCTTCCGAAACAGACGGGCTGGCGGGAATATACTTCCGACCCGATGAAACCGGTTCCATATACGCAAAAAATCACCTTGAATTATCCGCGGGATTTCATGACCGAGGATCAACGTTTCGCCTCCACGCGGCCGGATGTTCTTGTCTTCGAAAGTGAACCACTGAAAGAAGATATTACGGTTGCGGGTGATATCAAGCCGTCTCTGTTTATTTCTTCCACCGGAACGGATTCCGACTTCATAGTAAAGTTGATTGACGTTTTCCCCGACGATTACAAATTTCCGGCCGGACAGATGCCACCTCAGAATTCAGCCTGGAGCGTCTTCCAACCGGGCGGCTATCAAATGCTTTTACGTGGTGAGCCAATGCCCGCACGTTTTCGTAACAGCTTCGAGAAACCTGAGCCGTTGGTTTCGAACCGAATAGCCAAATTAGCATTTGTTATGCCCGGTATCACGCACACTTTTCGTAAAGGACATAAAATTATGGTCCAGATTCAAAGCACCTGGTTCCCGTTGGTTGCCCGGAATCCGCAGCAGTTTCTTCCAAATTATAAACTTGCTACTGCGGCTGATTTCCGTAAAGCCACTCAACGGATTTACGTCGGCGGGAAAACGGCCTCTGCCATTATCCTGCCGATTCAGAAAAAATAGCCTCACGCAGCGGGGAGGAGCGTTTCAAAATTCCCGCAGTAGTAAAACGGGGCCGGTAAATCCGGCCCGGCAAATTTAGAACCATCTCCCCGCCCCAAAACAATGAAAACACTAATCAAAAAAACGACGTCGCTAATTTTTACCGTCGTGTTTATTTTTGCAGTGATCTATGCGCAGGATTGGAACACGCTTTTTGAACAAGGACGCCAGGCTTTCGATTCCGGAAGATTTTCAGAAGCCGCAGAGCTCTTTAAACGTGCCAATGCCTTGAGGCCCGAAGTGCCTGAGGGACACTTTAACCTTGGCGTAAGCTACTATCAACTAAAACAATACGGCGCCGCGGTGGTCGAGTTTCGCGAAGCAGTACGCTTAAAACCGGATTATCAAAAGGCCTGGGTACAGCTCGGCAATGCTCTCGATCTGAATAATGATTACCTCGGTGCTTTATCGGCTTATGAAACGGCGAAACGTCTTGATCCCAATGACGGTATGGTTTATTACGAGATAGGCGTCGCTCATGCAGGACAGAAAAAATGGGCAGAGGCTGAGGCAGCCTATAGAAAATCCATAACATTAAAGCCGGACTATCCCTCGTCCTATTACAACCTCGGTTTGACGCTGGAGAGTTTAAACCGAAGAGATGAGGCGATTCCCTATTTCCGTACAGCCGTCAAACTCAATCCCGATCTTATTTATGCTCATCAACGCATCGGGGATTTCCACGTCCGAAATGCACAATTTGCTGAGGCAAAAGCCGCTTACGATGAATGTCTTAAACGCAACCCGGGCGATTCGGACTGCCAGCTTGGTATGGGTAATGTTTATTACGAACAAAAGTTGTACACTCAGGCTTTGCCGTATTATGCCGAAGCTGCCCGCCTGGATCCGAAATGGGCTCTCCCGCGTGTGTATCAGGGAGATACATACAGGCTTCTGAAAAACTATCCTGAAGCAAAGTCCTGGTACTTACAAGCGCTCAAAATTGACCCTAAGGACGAAGATGCAAACTACTGGCTTGGCTTGCTTTACGTTGTTGAAGGTGATCTGGTATCGGCACGTAAGCATTACAATGTCTTGAAAACGGTCAACCCCGAAATGGCAGCAAAACTGCTTGGGTTTATTGAACCGGAACCAAATCCCCAATAAAAACACATACAGCCTGATTATTGCTTTGAATGGCCGCAAAGGAATTTCGTCGCGGCCATTCTTCTTTTCATTTAATCGCACAGTTCTGCTAAATTATTGATATTGGAGATATTTCACCATGTCTATGCCGATTGTTTCAATTATTTGCGGATTGTTGCTTGAAGTTATAGGATTTGCCGGCTATGCCTACGGGATTATGAATCACAATGCCAGCGTTACGGCACTAATCCCCGCTGCTTTCGGGACAGTTTTTCTTGTTCTTGGTGCTTTTTCGCGTGTAAAGGAAGAACTGCGCAAGCACCTTATGCATCTGGCAGCGGGGCTGGCACTGGTCGGTTTTCTTATTACGGCCGGAAGACTTTTATCTAAATTTGGCGAATTGACTCTGAGCCCTGCGGTTATTTCCCAGGCTGCAATGGCTATTGTCTGCCTGATTTTTCTGATTCTGGCAATTCGTTCTTTTATTGCGGCAAGGACCGCCTGAAACTATGAATTCAAGCATTCCAGCCTGATTTCTACTGTCAGGCCCGGTTCGCTGTTTCGTGCTTCTATTCTTCCGCGGTGTAGCCGTATGGCCTGTTCGGCGATTGCCAATCCAAGTCCGGTACCGCCAGAGCCGCGGTCGCGTGATTCGCTCACACGATAGAACGGCCTGAAAAGGTTTTTCAACTCACTTTCAGGCACACCGTCGCCATAGTCACGAATCATCACCGTCGCATTGCCGTCACCATTTTTCAGTGCTACTTCCACCTCGGTACCTTCCTTTGTATATCTGACTGCGTTACGCAAAACGTTTTCAACAGCACTGCGAAGCAAACGCTCGCTGCCTAAAACATAACAATCCTCAGCCCTGACCAATTTTACTGACCGGCCGCGGGCTTCCGCCTCAAAGGCCGCATCAGCAATCACTTGTTCGACAAGCTGACGTAAATTCAGTTGATGCATTGTAACGTTTTCGGAGCCGGCTTCGAGACGGGATAGGGTCAGTAACTGAGAAATCATGTCATTGAGCTTTCGCGCTTCAGATTCGAGGCGTTCAAGAACAGGCAAGGTTTCCGCATTGGCTTTTTGCTTTGCGATTTCAAGTGCAACATTAATCCTTGCCAGCGGCGAACGAAGTTCATGGGAAACGTCACGGGTCAGGCGTTTTTGCGACAAAACAAGCGATTCCAAACGCTCGGCCATTATGTCAAAATCCCTGGCCAACGAAGCGAGTTCATCACGGCGACGGCCTAGCTGATTTCCGACACGTGCCGAAAGATCACCGCCGGCAAGTCTTTGCGTTGCCTCGCGTATTTTGGAAATCGGCGAGGCAAGATAACGGGCGAGAATCCAGCAAAGCAATATGGCGGTCAATAAAACTGCCGTATATCTCAGATACCTTAGCGGCGATTCACCGAAAAAAGGTGTAAAACGCGGTTTTTCCCAACGCACTATCAGCACATAACGCTGGCCGCCCGGAAAATCAACGCGTTTGGCCGAAAGTGCCGTTTCGGGCTGATTGTCGATTTCCACAACATTACTTGCCAAGGCACGGGCAACGAGTTCGCGGTAATTATCCGGATTTATACCGTCCGCCATCCAAGCCTTGCCATTTTCGCCTATTAAATCAACTTCGCTGATATTTTCGGGCCGACGAATTCTATTCAGAAATGTAATCAGCCCGGGCTCGCCTTCGGACGCATAGATTTGGGCGGCCGTCTCTGCCCAGATAGTTGTTTGATTGGTTACGGATATGCGCCAGCGACTGACAACCGGTTCTGTTTGTACAGTCCAATTGAGAAACACTACTACTCCGATCATCAATCCGATCGCAGCCAGAAACCACAGGAAAATTTTCAGGAAAAGATTCATAAAAGCGTGTAAATATATCCAATAGATCGGACTGTCTTGATTCGCTCGCTGCCATCGGGACGCAAACCCAACTTTTTCCGTAGATTAGAGATATGCATGTCGAGGCTGCGATCAAATGGCGATAGTTCGCGTTCGAGGACGCGGCGGCTCAAGTCCTCTTTTTTCATAACCTTACCGGCACCTTTCAATAGTTCGCGCAACAAATCGAATTCAACTGAAGTCAAAACCAACTCTTCTCCGCCGAGCCAGGCCGCACGCGCGCATTCGGAAATTTCTATATCGTCAACCTTTAACCGCTCGCTCTGCTTATCTGCAGTTTCGGAGCTTGTCCGTCGCATTATTGCCCGCAGTCGAGCCACCAGTTCACGCGGATTGAACGGCTTGGGCAGATAATCGTCCGCACCTGTTTCGAGGCCGACAATTCTTTCCATATCGTCACCTCTTGCTGTCAACATCAGTACCGGCATGGAGGACTTGGCACGAAGATTTCGGAGCACCTCGAAACCGTTCATTTTAGGCAGCATCACGTCCAAAATTGCCATTTCATAATTACCGGTAAGCGCCGCTTGAAGCCCGGACACGCCGTCATTAACCGCTTCGGTCTCAAAACCTTCAACGCCAAGGTATTCCGTTACCAGTTCACAAAGCTCTTCATCGTCGTCGATGATCAAAATCCTGCTCATAAGCAAATTTTACGCGATATTTGACAGAATTTGTTGCCGGAAAGCTCCTTTTTACAATTTTTTACACAACGTTACTAAAAAAGGTAATTCAAGACGATGTCGATTTCGTCTAAGGTTCAGTAGATCTGGCCTGTGAAATCAGACCTTAGACACTTAATCAACCCGGAGTGATATTTAATTATGAAAAAAGCAGTTATCGGATTAGTAGGAATAGCCGTTCTCTTCACGGCGGCCGCCATTGGACTTGCTCAGATTAAAAAGGGATTGGGCGATGGCTCCCAATCGGAAAGGTATAAATTATTTGGGAAATCTGACGGAATTCACGGAATCTTAGATCATAAAATTCCTGAGTTGCGAATGCTCGGCTTGACAGAAGAACAAAAAGTAAAAGTCAGGGAGATAATCGCCGAAAGCAAAAGACGTATTTCACCGCTTGTCGAATCGCTTCGCGCAAACCGCGAAAATTTAAGGAAATTAGCCTTTACAGGTAGTTTCGACGAAAAGACTGTCTCGGAAATAGCGTCTCAATCGGGGCAAATCATCTCGCAAATTATCGTCGAACGCGAACGAGCGAAATCCCAAATTTATGAGATTTTGACTGAAGAACAGAAAATAAAACTTGCGGAATTTAGGGCTAAACGGGAGGAAAAACACAAGGCCTTGTTATCGCCTGCAGAAAATTCGCAGCAATAAATACTCAATGCAGGCCAAAGGTTATCCTCACATGACCGGCCGGCCGCCAAAAATTACCTGATCTATCTCCTTATTCGGGCCGATTACCACGAGATCGGCCCTTTTTCCTACAGCAATAGAGCCGCAATCGCTTTCAATCGATATAAGCCTTGCAGGCCCGAGCGACGCCATTGCTGAGACCTCCGTTTGATTAAAACCAATCTCAAGCATTAGCCTTACTGCGTCCGCCATTGTAATTACACTGCCTGCAATCCCACCATCGGGGAAACTTATCGTTCGCCCGGAAGCAACCCGTACCTCTTTTCCCCAAAGTCGGAAAACACCGTCACCTAAGCCCGCAGGAGCAACGGAATCACTGATTAAAATTGTTTTTTCAGGGCTTTTTGCACGTGTGGCAAGTTTTAGCATACGCGGATCTACGTGGATCCCGTCCGCAATAATATCAAAAGTAACTTCCTCGTTCGTCAGAGCCCAGCCGGCAACACCAAGTTGGCGATGATGTATTCCGCTCATTGCGTTGAAAAAGTGTGTAAAATGCCTCGCTCCAGCCAGAAAAGCCTTCTCGAGGGTATCGCAATCTGCCGAAGTATGGCCGATGGAAGCGATCCAGCCTTTACGTTTTAGTTCACCGGCCAGTTCGATACCGCCCTGGATTTCGGGTGCAAAGGTCATAATCGAACAGCCCGCAGAAGGTCTCGGAAGACTTTTAAGCTCGGTGCCGGTAAAAACCTTGAAAAACTCCGGCCTTAGAGCACCGCACATATTTCGATTTGCGAAAATGCCTTCGAAATGAACGCCGAGTATTCTTGCAAACCGGACGTCATCGTCAGGCATTTGCATTACCGCATTTATCGCTTCAACTACCCTTCGGTAAACATCATCGGAATCCGGCACCAGAGTAGGAACCCAGCCGCAAACGCCACGACTCAGCAGAAAACGGCCGATTTCGACCAGACCGTCCGCATCTGCTTCATTGACGTCGATTCCGGCTGCACCGTGATTGTGTATGTCAATGAATCCGGGAAGGAGGCTTTTCCCCTTGCAATCATAAGAATCTGCGGCGGTAAGTGATCCGGGTTTCTCAATTGCGGCAATTCTTCCATTTGACACGGCCACGTCCGCAAGATTGTTTTCGGCGATCAGCGCATTTTTTAACACTAACTGGAACATCGTCATCTGATGAAGTTTAGCAAAGAAAAATGCCCGCGTCGCTCAGTAAAAAAAACGACGCGGGGCTAAATAGTTTCAATGAGTAACAACGTCGTTAAAAGTAGAACTTGACGCCGAACTGCATAACACGCGGGTCACGGAAGCTAATTACGCGGCCGAAGGTAGAAGAACCGTTACCACCCTGGGAAACCGGCTGCGTCGTTGCGTTCCAAACAAGCGTGCTGATCCCTCGCGGGTTGGTAATGTTAAACACGTTGAAAGCTTCGGCGCGGAGCTGCAATCGGAAGCGTTCCGAAAACCTTAGATTTTTGGACATCGTGAAATCAACCCGCTTCGTACTCGGTCCGAATATGATTCCACGTCCTCCGCTCGGGAAATTGTTGTCCGCTACAGGGTTTGCGATGGGAGTAACCTGAAAGCAATTGGTATTGAACCATTGTGCCGTTGTACGCGGTGCTCCCTGATTCGGGTTGCATAGTACATTCGGGCGGGCGACCGTAGTCGGGGGTGGAATCAACCCAATGCCGGACGGGTCAAAAGCCGAAACGGTTGGTGTGAAGGGCAAACCGGTTTGATATGTTGCAATACCGGATGCCTGCCAGCCGCCAAGCAGTTTACCGACAAAGCCCTCCTGTTTACGGAAAAACGGCAGTTCATAAACATAGTTGACAGTAAGGACATGACGGCGATCCAGTGCCGCCCGTGCCTTTTCAAAGCGTATGTCAGTTATATTGATGGGAGCTGATGAGCGGTCATTCTGGCTATCCGTCAGGTTTTTACCATAGGTGTAAGCCAGGTTAATCTGCGAAACACCGGTAAATCGATACTGTCCCGAGACCTGCAAACTGTGATAGTTCGAATTGAATCGGGGCTCTACCGCAGTTATTGCACGATAACCGCGATAGGGGCGAATCTGATCAAGAATTGCCTCTTGAGTTGATGAGAAAAATGCCTGGCCGGCAACCTGACAAGGAGCAGTCGGTGTTGTGGAACTACCGACGGCACAACCGGTTGGTCCACGTGAAATTGCATAACCCGGAGGTAAAAGGTTCTTTTCATATGAACCAATCAGATTGGTTCCCTTTGAGCCGTAGTAACCTACGGTAACGAGTGCTTTGCGGGTCAACTGTCGTTGCAAATCAAGTGACCAATGCTGCATATAAGGCGTCTGCCAATGAGGATCAATTGCCCGTACATTTGCCACCGTATTGGAGGCTGCAACAGCACAGCCGCCCGGAACAGGATTATCCAATCTTACACCCGTTACGGAGCAGGTTTGCTGGAAAGGCGGGTTGAGCCCGATAATCTGCAACACCATTCCGTTTAGAACCTGTTCATGGTAAATGCCGTATCCGGTCCGAATTGCAGTCTTGCCATCCTTGAAGGGATCCCAGGCGATTCCAACTCTTGGGGCGAAATCCGTTTTATTGACATCCATAATGAATTTACCCCAAGGTGAAGGAGTCGTTGTACAATTCGGGAAAGGCACGAGATTCTGTGAATTGTTTACCAATCCGTTGCAGTAGTTTCCCGTTCCCGGAACACGATTGCCCGCACCGGTTACGAGCGGAGCGGCTGCCGGATTCCATAGTTCGGGGACAAAGTTTGTCAACCGGCCGTTGCGGTCCCAGGGTGAACCGAAAAATGAATATCGGACACCGTAATACAACGTGATGTTTGGCCTGAACTTCCATTCATCCTGCACATAGGCTTCAAAAGCCTTTTGCCGCAGATCGGCCGTGTAATCAAAGCTGGCTTGTGTAAATGAAACGTTGGTGCCCATCAAAAAGTTAGCCCAGAGCTGCTGCGTGGCGTTACCGCCCGGGGCAATTACGTTTTGTGTGCCTCCCGGTGTATTGAAACCGGAGAAAATACCCTCATTGTTACCTGCAAGAGCATTCTCATTCTTTCTGTATTTGGAATACATGAGTCCGGTCTTGATTGTGTGACTTCCGACAATGTAGGTAACCGAACCGGTAACGTTTCCCTTCCATGAAAAGTTGTCATAAGGTCCGAATCCCTGCAAAGCACTGAAACCATTACCCGAAATTGTCGGCACGCGGTCACGCTGCACCTGATAGGCGAGCGGAGGCGTAATCGGCGAATTCGCAAGAGCCAGCAGACCGATGTTCTTGCTCAAAATCGCACCGTAACCAAATGTGTAGCGGCCTTCGATTATCAGCCTTGGGCTGACTGCAAAGGTTCCTTGTAACGTATGTGTACGACCCGGCGAGTTGGTAGATGTAGTCGAAACTCCGGGTAAGCCGCTGCCTGAAGAAAACAGCGCGTTGGCATCAATCGTCGGTATGCTGTCGCGTTGATAGCGGTAATAGCCCGAAAGTTTATCGCTGAAAGAGTGGTCGATTTTTATTACTTCCTGACGAAATTCAGCAGTTGCCTCTGTCGGAAAGTTCAAGGTGTTAGTGCCTGAGTTAGGCAAAGGCAATTTGTTGTAAATGAAATTAAGATATTGTTGAGCTACGGGATTTATATTCGTAAGCTGTCCGGGTGTCGTGGATGAACCGGGCAAAACCGTCGTACATGTCGTTCCCGTTGCCTGCAAACAAATCGGAACAGTAAATAGCCCCTGCCGCTGTAATTGGTTTGGGACAGTGGAAACTAAAGTCGGAAAACGCTTATCGTCACGCCATTCCTGAGAAAAGAAAAAGAAAGTCTTGCTCCAGCGCCCAAACCAGTCGCCGTCTTCGCGTTCGCCGAATTTCAGGAAAAATACAGGCCCGCCGATAGTCCAGCCATAATTGTTGTAACGAAACGGCCTGCGTTTGATTTTACCGTTGCTGTCCCGTCCGAGAGTGGCAGCAAGAGCCGGGGTTGAATTTGTCAAAGGGTCATTGGCATTGAATGCCTCATTGCGAATAAATTCAAATGCGCTTCCGCGAAACTTCGACGTTCCACTGCGTGTAACGACATTGACCTGTCCGCCGCCGCTTCTGCCGGATTCAGCCGGATAAAGCGAGCGCAAAACGCGGAATTCGCCAATGGAGTCAACACTTGGATAAGCCTGAATTGTTAAGTTCGAACCGCGGTCAGTAATATCCGCTCCGTCCACCGTAAAGGTATTCTGGCTGCTGCGGGCACCATTGACTGAAATCTGAACGATATTTGCCTGGCCCTCGGGATTGGTCGTACCAACATATACCTGATCGGAAAGATCATTTGTTACGCCGGGTGCCAATGTAACCAATTGGGTAAAATTCCGGTTGTTGATGGAAAGTTCACGGACCTGATCTCCATTAATTACCGTACCGCTTGTTGCTGATGTAAGATCGACGGCAACCGGATCTGCCTCTACCGTAACGACTTCCTCGATTCGGCCTGCGGCCAGCGTAAAATCAACCGTGCGCCGTTGCCCGACATCGAGTTTAATGCCAGACTGGACGGTTTTCTTGAAATTTGGAGCTTCAACCGTAATGTTATAGGTACTGACCTGCAAATTAGGTACTGAAAACTCACCATTTTCATTTGTAGTGGTTCTTCTGACAACCAGATCGCCTTTTGAAGGATCAGTAATTGTAACTGTGGCTCCCGGAACGACGGCGCCGGTAGTGTCCTTAACGGAGCCTACGATGGAACCAGTTATCTCCTGACCATAAAGAAAACCGCTCATGCAAAGAATAATTGCAAGAGCGGAAATAATCGAAAGCCATTTTTTTCTAATCATAATCTCCTGTTTCCCTCTCCCCAAAATATAGTTGCAAATCCATTTATCCATAAAAAATTATTGCGTTTTTGGAAAAATATCCAAATTTTCGTTATCGTTCGTGACAATCCAAAACCTGCCCTGGAAACACAAACTGCTGATTATCAAAGGGTTATCGTGCCGATTATTTTTTGCGTGAATTAGCAACCAACTTTTTTCAAATTTGCAGCAATTTTCGTGCAAAAGCCTTCTGACGGCTTTTAATATTCGAAATGTTAAAAAACCTACCATAAAGTCAATAAAGCAAGAAACGCCTTCTACGAGCTTCAAAATCATGAAGCGCGGCATTCCAGGAAGATTCAATAGCTTCAGGCGGTTCACCGTTGCGGAGCTTTTGCAATGTCTCGGCATTTACGAGAAGCCTTCCGTACTTCTCGATTTCCCATTCGCGCGGATAAAGATGATAAAGCGCGGCGGCTATTTCCAATCCGGTCCGGACGGAACGAAATGCAGAACGGTTTGTGATTATAATATTTATCCCGCCGAGCATCTGATCCTTGTAAACGGAAGAAATCGGCTTAAAACGAACCGGCACGAAGCGAACCCCTTCAAGTCCGCGAGAATTAAGATAGCCTGCCAAAAGCCGACCATCCAGCCAAGGAGCACCAATCACCTCGAATGGAGTATCAGTCCCGCGTCCGACTGAAAGATTCGTCGTCTCCAGCAGTCCAATCCCCGGATAAAGGGCTGCCTCGGTTAAAGAGCGCATATTTGGCGAGGGATTAACCCACGTTTGTCCGGTTTCATCAAACCACATACCGCGCGACCAGCCGGACATCTTTATCACCCGCAAATCAGCGCCTATCGAACGCTCGGTGTTCATCATTTGAGCCAATTCGCCAATTGTCAGTCCATATCGTACGGGAATCGTATGCGCGGCAATGAAGGAAAGCTTGTCGGCATCAGAGATCGGGCCCTCAACAGTCAATCCATTTATTGGATTCGGCCGGTCCAGCACAAATACCGGAATCTTTGCCTTTGCTGCTTCTTCAAGGACGTTTCGGAGCGTGGCAGTATATGTATAAAATCGTGCGCCTACGTCCTGTATGTCATAGACAAGAGCGTCGAGTCCCGCAAGCTGCTCCGGTTTGGGACGTCTTGTGTCACCGTAAAGTGAATAAATTGGCAAGCCGGTTTTTTCATCTTTGGAATCGCTGATCTTTTCTACATCCAACTCTCCGCGAATTCCATGTTCGGGTGAAAATAGTGCCGCCAGCGTCAGATCACGTGCTTCAAACAAAATATCGATTGTTGCCCGGCCTGAAAGATTACGCCCGGTGTGGTTTGTAATCAACCCGACACGTTTTCCTTCCAGCTCCCTGAAACCATTTTTTTCGAGAACATCAATGCCATTCAGAACAGTGGAATTCGCCGGACGCAGCAGGAGATCGGGGGCTTGCCCGCTACGAATCGGTAATTTTTCTATCTGTGATCTGAGAAGATTCTCCTTGAATCGGGAAATTTGGACTGCGACAGATGCCTGATAGAAGCTTTCCGCACGTTTTAGTTCCAAAGGCTTAATGTCATTTATTGCTGATGCCGCGATTGTCGATACCCTAGCCCTAAGTGCCGTGACATCTCCCTTTCCGTCCGGATGGACGCGGTTGGAAAGAAAAATTACAAAGGTTTGCGTTACAGGGTCAATCCAAACGGAAGTACCCGTAAATCCTGTATGCCCAAATGAACCGAGAGGAAAAATATCACCCCGATTAGACGAAAAAGCAGTGTTGATATCCCAACCAAGTCCGCGGGTACTTCCCGTTTCGGAAACTACTACGGGAGTGGTCATTCGGGCTACGCTACCCGGGGACAAAATTCGTCTTCCGCCCATCCGGCCGCCATCAAGAAGCATTTGGCAGATTAAAGCAAGATCGTCTGCGGTTGAAAATAACCCTGCGTGACCGGCAACGCCATCCATTCGGAATGCTGTCGGATCATGAACTTTGCCACGAAGGATTGTTTGCATCGGCTTGCAATTTGCCGCGGGTTTTGAACCAAGATAGCTCATTTGCCCGCAAATATCTTCGGTCGGTGCTATACGTGAAACACTATCGTTTTCAGAAGAAGTCTTGCTTATGCGGCGATACGAAGTATTCAAAAGCGTTGCAAACTGATGATTTTTTACAAAGACGTCAAGCGGCTCGCCGGATTCCCGCTCGACAATTTCTCCCAGCACGATATAACCGATATCCGAATAAGTGAAAACGGTTCCGGGTGTATTCTTAAGTCGCTCTTTTCGAAGAGCGGTCAACATTCCTTCACGGCCAGACCATTTTTCCTTCAGGTCGAAATCCGGTGCGTATCCCGAGGTATGAGTCAGCAACTCCAGAATAGTTACCCTCCGGGCTCTTTCATCTTCGATATCGGGGATAAATTTACCGATAGTATCGCTAAGCCGAAGCCGGCCGTCTTCGACAAGAATCATCACGGAAAGCGCTGTTGCAAGTGGTTTCGTCAGAGATGCGAGATCGAATACCGTATCAATCGTCATTGGTTCACGAGCCGGGACAAGCGACCGGTAACCAAAAGCCTTTCGATAAACGATCTTGCCCTTTCGTCCGATAATTATTACAGCTCCGGGCAATTTGCCTGCCTTGATCTCTTCGTTGACGACATTGTCTATCCGCGACAATTTTGCAGCATCTATCCCGAGCAGATTCGGCGATGCAAACGGCAAGGATTGCGCATTGCTTAGCGCCGTAGCCAGAGAGAGTATTAAAATCAGGGATATTACTTTGAATCGCTGCATTGCCTGATTCAGAAAATTCTTTTATTTATTTGCTTTTAGTTCTGCTTCGCGACTTGCAAAACTGTCACGGCAAAGTCGGGTAAATTCTTTGGCGATGGGTGAAAAATGCCCGCCTCTGAGCCTTGCTAAACCCAATTCCCATTTGATTTCGGCTCCTTCGATAAGCCATGTCACCAAACGTCCTTCTTTTACTTCGCGGGCAACTGATTTCGCTCCGGCCATTCCTACACCAAGATTGTTTTCCACCATCAGATTAATAGCTTCCTGCCGCGAAAGCTCCATTGTAATATTCGGACGGACATTAGCGGCGGCAAAAAACTCATCTATCATTCGCCGTGTGTTTCCGCCTCTTTCACCCAGAATCAGATTTTCGCCGGCGAGAGCGGCTGCGCTTATATATTTTTCCTTGGCCATCGGATGTTCCGGATGTGCGATAGCCACAATTTCATCTGCAAAAAGAGTTTCTGTAGTGATATTCGGATTCTCGACCGGTAGTGAGACGAAAGCCATGTCGATCTCACCATGCATCATTCTATCAACCAGGCGTTCGCTTGTACCCGAAGCAACGGTGATTTCGGCACGGGGATATTTATCCTTCAATTTTTTAAGAATCGCCGGCAATTGATGCATGGCAAAAGTACCCGAAGCAGTGCCTATACGGAGCCGGCCGTATTCAGCGCCTGCAACCTCTGCAATTTCTGCCAGCGCAGAATCATGCTCACGCAGGATTTTTCGGGCACGTTCGAGCAAATGTTCGCCGGCTTCCGTAAGAATCACCCGTCGCGGAGTCCTGGTAAACAGCGGGAGACCGACTTCTTCCTCGAGCTGGCGGATTTGCATAGAAATTGCCGCCTGTGTGACGTTTAGCCTACGCGCGCCGGCGGTAAAGGTTTTTGCTTCGGCGATAGCCAGAAACGCTTTGAGTTGCCTAATTTCCATAGGAAATCCTCAATTCATGAATTTCGGGAACTGCGGCATTTTTGCATCACAGCAACTTATCGAATACATAAAATCTGTTAAATTTGATTATATGTCAAGTTTGGCGAACAATAATTGAAGATAAAGAAGCGGTTTTCCGGAAACCATGAGTCGCAGGCCCTCAAAATCAAGGCGTTCACAAATTTTTCCGCAACTGTATCTTGGAGTTGACGGCGGCGGCACAAAAACCCATGCGGCTTTGATGGCAGAGAATCGTGAGGTCGTAGGGGAAGGAGATGCAGGCCCTTCAAATCCGCTTCGGGTCGGGGTTGAAACCGCCGTTGCAAACATAATTAAAGCAATGACCTCGGCGGCGGATCGGGCCGGAGTCTCCAAACACGATATTGCAGCGGGGACTCTTGGTCTGGCAGGAGTTCGCCGCAGCGATTTGAAACAGCGGGTTAAACAAAGTTTTGCGGAACAGACCAAAATCCGCGACACAGAGGTTTTTACTGATGCGGAAATTGCTCTATTTGCAACAACGCTCGGCAAACCGGGTCTTGTGGTGATTGCCGGCACCGGTTCGGTTTGTCTTGGTAAAAACGAAAAAGGAGAAATGGCAATTGCAGGTGGATGGGGACCGCTCGCGGGAGACGAAGGCGGTGGCGTCGGAATCGCCAGAATGGCATTGCAAGCTGTCGCCAAAGCATCAGACGGCCGCGGCATTCCGACACAATTAAGCCAGCGGGCATCGGAATATTTCCGTGCTTCGGGTCCGGAAAATTTAATCGTTGCAATCTATTCGCCGCAGGTTGACAACACCAGAATAGCCGGATTTGCGCGCTACGTGGTGGAGGCTGCGAATTCGGGTGACGCCGTGGCAGCAGAGATAATAGAAGAATCAGGGGTTGAACTTGGGCTTGCAGCTTGCGCCGTTATTGAAAAACTTGGATTAAAAAATAAAAAGGTTCCCGTCGGCACGGTTGGAAGTATTTTCAAAGCAGGCGAGTTGCTTTCCTCACCGATGATTCGGACAATTAAAACCATTGCGCCCAAAGCATATCTTACGGCACCCAAGATGCCGCCGGCATATGCCGCATCTCTTATGGCCTTATTGCGTGAAAAAAAGAAAAACAATGGCCCGACTTAGCAGGCATTCTTTCTGAGGATGTTTTTTATTTCCATATAGTCGTAATCGAAAATGCTGCCAATAACTGAAAACGAAAATCCACTAAGCGCCGAGATCGACCAAATGACGACGATCGAGGCACTTACAATTATTAACGAAGAGGATAAAAAGGTTGCTCTCGCAGTCGGAAAAGCCCTGCCCCAAATTGCTAAAGCGACGGATGAAATCGTCAAACGCCTTTCCGAAGGCGGACGTCTTTTTTACATTGGCACCGGAACGAGCGGCCGGCTTGGGGTTTTGGACGCTGCCGAACTTCCGCCGACATATGGAGTTTCTCCCGATCTGGTACGGGGAATAATTGCGGGAGGCTATTCTGCCTTGTACCAGGCAACCGAAGCAAGCGAAGATAATCGCGAGGCCGGTGCGGACGATTTACGTAAAGCAGGTATTTCACCAGGAGATTCGGTTATTGGCCTGGCAGCAAGCGGTAGAACTCCCTACACTATTGGCGCTGTTGATTTTGCCCGTCGGCTGGGTTGCTTTACAGTGTGCATTGTCTGTACTCCGGACTCAGAACTTGCCAGGGTCGCTGAGGTCGCAATTGAAGCCATTGTTGGACCGGAAGTAATTACCGGTTCTACACGAATGAAAGCCGGGACAGCTCAAAAAATGATTTTAAATATGATCTCAACTGTTTCAATGATCCGTCTTGGCTATGTAAAGGGCAATAGAATGACCAATGTCCGGCCGGCAAATCAAAAACTTCGGGAGCGTTCGATTCGTATTTTGATGGCCGAATGCGGACTCGGGAAAGAAAAGGCTGAGGAATTCTTTTTGGCCGCAAACAACGATTTGCGAATCGCAATCATAATGGCGCAGACGGGTGTCAATGCCGAAATGGCAACGTCGGCGCTTTCAAAATCGGATTTTGTCATCCGGCGGGCAATCGAATGGCTTCAAAATATGCAGGAAGATAAATAAGAATGCAGACAATCGATTTGATTATTATTTTCGGCTACCTGATCGGAATTACAGCTTTTGGTATTCTCTTTTCGGGAAAGCAGGAAACAACAGAAGATTATTTCGTCGGTGACCGCAGCGTTCCGTGGTGGGCAATTGCAATGTCGATTGTTGCAACTGAAACCAGCACAATCACATTTGTTTCAGTTCCCGGAATCGCATTTGCAAAAGGCGGAAATTTTCAATTTTTACAGCTTGTTTTCGGCTATATGCTTGGCCGCGTTGTGATTTCGCTGATTTTCATACCGTCATATTTCAAAGGTGAATTGCAGAGTGTTTATCAATTGCTTGGCGAAAGATTTGGCCGCCGGGCAAAAATGCTGGCTTCGTCGCTTTTCGTTGTTATGCGTAACGTTGCCGACGGAGTCCGGCTTCTTTTGACGGCGATTGTTCTGGCTGCGGTCTATACTTCATTCAATCCTGGAGCGAATCAGACTACGATAATCGTTGGCTCAATAATACTTCTCGGAATTGTAATGATCATATTTACTTTCTACGGCGGTATGGAAGCGGTCATTTGGGTCGAAGTGGTGCAGCTTGTGATTTACATCGGCGGTGCCGTAGCAGCAGCAGTCGTTCTGATCCAAAACATTCCCGATGGAATCAACGGGGCAATATCCGCCGGAAAAGAATTCAATAAATTTCAGTTATTCGACTTTACATGGGATATCACAAAAACATTTACCTTTTGGTCGGGGCTATTAGGCGGATGTTTCCTCACTATGTCAACCCATGGCACAGATCAATATCTGGTCCAAAGATACCTTTGCACTGACAGACCTGCTGCCGCATCGCTTGCTCTTCTTAGCTCGGGTGCGGTCGTCCTTGCACAGTTTATCGGTTTTCTTTTTATTGGAGTTTTGCTTTTTGCTTTTTATGCCCCTTACAATCTGCCCGAATATGCAATAGCCGGAACACCCGGATCCGGAATAACCGCTACGTTTCCTTTTGCAAAAGGTGATCAGGTTTTTCCGAATTTTATAACCGAACATATGCCGGCCGGCCTCTCCGGCCTTGTCGTGGCAGCAATTTTTGCTGCAGCATTATCGTCATCGCTGAATTCAATAGCTGCAACTGCCGTCAATGATCTTTACAAACCTTTCGCACCGAATGCTTCTGACCGCTCGCTGGTCCGGATAGCCGGCATCTTGACTGTGGTTGTCGGAATCGTCCAGATCCTTGTAGCAATTGCTTTTTTGCCTTCGGACGAATCGGCCCTCGGCCTTGCGTTATCAGTCGCTTCTCTTGTCAATGGCCCGATTCTTGGCGTATTTCTGGTTGGTACATTTTTAAAACGAGCGAATGAAAAGCATGCCTTGATTGGTATGTCTGTAAGTATTGCTGTGATGCTGTATGTGCTGCTCGGTACAAAAATCGCGTGGACATGGTATGCACTTTTTGGCAGTGCCATTACGTTCCTGGTAGCTTTAATCTCAACAATGGTTTTTCCCGGCTCAAAAATCAATCAAAGAAACGATGCGTAATTTATTTTTACTTTTTCTTCTCACATCATTCGTTTTTGCCAATCAACCGTTAACCTATGGCAAAACCGCTCTTTGGCCCGATAAAGATGCGCGTCGTTGGGCAGACAAACAATTGGCTAAAATGTCGCTTGACGAAAAAATCGGGCAATTGATTCACGTCGGTGTAAATGCGCGTTTTGCCAATCGCGAAAGTCGGTTTTTCAAAGAATTACTCAGACAGGTAACGGAAAACAAAATCGGCGGAATCATCTTTTTTGGTGCTCCTATTTACGAAACTACGATTCTGGCCAACCGCATGCAGGAAGCAGCCAAAATTCCGCTTCTATTATCTCTGGATGCCGAAACCGGAATCGGAATGCGCTTTGAAGATGCCGAAAACTTCCCTTGGGCAATGGCCGTAGCGGCAACCGGAGAACCGGAATTAGCACGCCGGATGGGAGAAATTGCCGGCCGCGAAGCAAAAGCCGTCGGGATTCGCCATATTTATGCACCTGTGCTTGACGTGAACAATAATCCGGCAAACCCGGTTATTAACGTGAGAAGTTTCGGTGAGGATCCGGAAGACGTGGCCCGGTACGGTGTCGCTTTTGCCCTCGGGATACAATCACGCGGTGTAATTGCGACAGCAAAACATTTTCCGGGACATGGTGATACTAATATTGACTCACATCGTGGATTGCCGGTCATTGACCTTCCACGTGAAAGATTAGATCGTATTGAATTATTGCCATTCCGGCGTGCGATTGAAGCAGGGATAGGTTCGGTAATGATTGGACACATTGCCCTGCCGCAGATTGACAACGAAATAATAAAACCTCTGCGTGAATATAAAGGCGGGGATGCCGAACCCGGAGCGGAAATCGTAACCGAAGCTGCAACAATACCCGCAACGCTTTCACATAAGATCCAAACAGATTTACTGCGAAATGAGCTTGGCTTTAAAGGTCTAATCGTGTCCGACGCTATGTCCATGAGTGGGCTGACACTTTACTTTACACAGGAAGAAGCAGGCGTAAGGGCACTAATGGCAGGTACCGACATTCTGGAAAAACCTTCGGATCCTGATGCAATGATCCGCGGATTGAAAGGCGCGGTAGCGAGCGGAAGAATTCCCATGGCACGCCTTGATGATGCGGTTCGTCGGCAGCTTGAATGGAAGTTTGCAGTCGGGCTTTCCAAAAATAAAATTACCCCGATTGATGAAATTGACAAGGTTGTATCAGGGCCGGACTCTTCCGCACTGGCATCAGAAATCGCTGCGAAGGCAATTACGTTAGTACGGGATGAGAATGGAACCATACCTCTCTCTGACTCAGGAAGAATAACGGTAATTGGCATTTCAAACGGTTTTGACGGCCCGCTGACAATGGCCCCGTTTACCAATGCTCTTCGTTCAAACGGCTTGCGTTTTTCTCAAGTCTATTTACAGGAGAATTCTCCGGCTTCACAAAATGAAGCTGCCCGTAAAGCCATTTCTCAAGCCGACACCGTAATTTTCGGTCTTTATGGAAGAGTGCGATCCGGAGCACGTAATAGTGTCGGAATACCGGATAACGGTGCCGCACTTCTTCGCGAAGTTCTGGTATCCGGAAAAAAGGTTGTAGGTATAAGTTTTGGTAATCCTTACATTCTTACAGCTTTTCCTGACATGAAGACCTATCTGGTTGCTTACGGCGATATGCCAAGCCTGCAACAGGCAGCAGCTTTGGCAGTTTTGGGACGTCGAAGCATCAGCGGACGACTGCCGATTTCTCTGCCCGGAATGTATCCAAAAGGAACAGGGATCATTGTTCCCGCCATTAAATAACACTTTTTTACCGTGATGAAAAAATCCTGGGAGATTGAAAATTTTCTAACGCATAACAACGGAAGGCTGACGATTGACGGAGTGGACAGTGTAGAGCTTGCGGAGACATATGGTACGCCGCTATTTGTCTTTTCAGAGTCCAGAATTGTCAATAATATTAACCGCATCTTTGCCATAAAAGATAAGATTGAATGTCCTTTGAAGGTTTGTTACGCAGCAAAGGCAATGTCAACTTTAGGGATACTGCGTGCGATACGCCGCGCGGGGGCCGACATCGAAGTCAATTCGGGCGGTGAATTATGGAAAGCTCTTCGGGCAGGTTTCCAAAGCAGTCAGATTATTTTTAACGGCACCAGCAAAGAAGAATGGGAAATCGAACTTGCCATAAAAAACAACATTTATGCCATACAGGCCGATTCAGTTTTCGAACTTGAATTGATAGAAAAATCAGCCTCCAGATTAAAGCAACGCGCCAATGTAAGTCTCCGGCTTGTTCCGGAAATTGAATCCAAAACACATTCCGGCTTACAGACCGCACTCTCTACTTCGAAATTCGGTATGATGCCTGAAGAAGCTTTCGAAGCTTTCGCTCGTTACAGGCAATCTAATTATGTGAACCTGTCCGGAATCCATCTGCATATCGGTTCACAAAATCCTGACCCGACAGTATATGAGGAGGCATTTTTTGAGACTTACCAAAGCCTATGTCGAATTCATAGAGAAACGGGCATCCTCATCGAACACATTAACCTCGGAGGTGGATTTCCCGTTACTTACCTTCATGATAATTTCTCCCCGGAGGAGATGAACCCTGAACAGCAGCATCTCTACAGTGCGGGCTATGAACCTGCTGAAGCTTTGGGGGCTGCATGGAATAGGGTGGCAACAGCGGCGAAAGCAGACAATAATGAGCATCTTCTCAAAGGTATTACACTACTACTCGAACCCGGCCGCAGTATTATTGCAAACGCCGGAATATGTTTAACAACCGTTCGCAATGCAAAGCAGCGGCCGTCACGTAATCATCCCGGCGGCCGGGAACATTGGCTCTTGACGGATGCCGGCTTTAATATTCTCCTCTCGATGGAGACATACAAATGGTATTATCACCTCATCTCCGCCGGACGGGCCGGGGAAATGCATAACGCTCCTTATAAATTAGCCGGCCCTTTGTGTGATGGCGGCGATGTATATTTCGACGTTGAAGGTATGCATCGGCTACCCGAATTCCGTCTGCTTCCTGAAAACATACGTCCCGGCGAAGTGTTGGCTTTGCTGAATTGCGGTGCCTATTCTTTAGCGCAGGCTTCGCAGTACAACGGCCGGACTCTCCCGCCGGTGATCCTGATCACAAAAAAACGGGAGATTCAGGTAATCCGAATCAGGGAAACCCTCGAGGACCTCATCCGCGGCGAAATCTGATTGTGCCCGGCAAAAATCTAATTGCCGGGAAGGCTATATTTCTTCAGGATCGCCGCAGCCGCATAGGCTTCCGCAAGCAAAGCGGTGTATTTTGGCCGTAACTGCGTAGCCTGGAGTTGCGCTTCCGCCCAGTTTCTCAGGGCAATGCCCCGAAAGAATTGTTCGAAGGAATCTTTCCCGAAAGTAAATGAATATGTAACGTCGAGAGCGGGAACCTGAATCGCGACCTTGAACGGGTCCCCGACATAGCCGTCTGCGGCATTCATTGCCTTCACGGCATTGAGAGCAGACCTCAGGTCGTAATCCGATTGCAATATGATGCTTGCAAGCAAAACCATTGCCGAGGCTTTCGTTAATTTATCGTCGATTTTTTCGATTGCTTTCTCTGCGTTTGCTATGAAATTCAATCTAGTTGCGGTCTCCATTTTCGCGTAATCCGCCTCAAGCGCTTTTAAGAAAACAAACGCTTGAACCGCCGGGCTTTCAATCCTGAGGGCATAATTCTCCAACCTATTGTAGTCTTCTGATTTCACAAATTGGGATTCGATTCGCAAGACAAAAATATCAAACAAGGCACGGCGGCTTTTCGAGTCATCGATTTTCCCAATCGTACGTTCTGCTTCCGGAAAATTACCGCTTTCGATTAGTTGAATTACGGCACGCGCGAGATAAATGTCGCGTAACTTCACGTCATCATGCTTTTCCGCTTCATCAAGCAGCTTGGTACCATCGTCGAGACGAAACGGATTGTTGCGCTTTACAATACGTCGGGCAGTGTCGCTCACAGAGAAAATAGTCTCTTCGGAAAATCCCGCAGTGCCAAGCATTCCAACCAGTTGGATCCGAAAGTTTTCCTCCGGAGACGACCAGTTCCGTCCAGTTGCAAGAGAATAAAAGCGGAGTTTTTCAATCAAAAAATATCCCTTTATCAATTTGTCAGGCGAAATATTAACGGTATCTCCACTAAACAATTTGGATTTCAAGTACGGAAACACGACCGAAAAAAATCGCAACTTAGACTCGTTACGAACGACGAATGACGACGCGAAGGCCGAAAGGGTATTCCAACCGAACCGATTTGGAGTCGATGAATCCGGGACAACCGGATAAATCGTCGAGGGATCGCCGAGAATTATGGTACTGAGTATGATTGCATCATTAACCGTGTAGCCCGGATTCGAGGCGAGGTTTTGCAACGCAGCATTGATCAAAAAATAAGCGGCTTCGGGATCTTGCTCCTTCAGGCTATACACTAAACCAACAAAATTTTCGGGTATTCCATATCTGAGGATTGCCGTAATGAGAGCAATTGAGCCTTCGCGATCACGACCCAAACCTCCGGCATACTCCCGCATGAGCAGCTCGGAGTCACGTTTTAAATCGGCACTCTGTTTGATCTTGTAAAATTCTATACGGTAACGTTCCGCCTCTTTCGCTTCGAGTTTAACAAAAGCGCGAAGGGCAATCAGGATCGCCTTATCCAGTTCGGAAAGGTGAGTTGATTCCTCCGTCCTGTTCCCGATAGACGACAACGCCTTGTAGTCCTTTAGCAAAGTATCCAGCAGAGTGTTCATTGCCGCCCGCGATAATTCAACTTTTTCACGTGGCAGCAGCAATGCAACTGTCGATGTCAGATTAGACCGGTCGATGACATTGGAAATGTCCGCCGCCTCGCTCAGAACCCCCGACAATTTACGGACTGCTTCACCGTACAGCGCTTTTCTTTCGGCCTCCTGTTCCTTTGTCTTCCTGACGTCATCAGTTCCTTGTGCCCGAACGCCAAAGAATAGAAACAGCATGAGGACTACGGAAAAAGTCACTAACGAAAGATCAACGGTTTTATTTCTGCTTTTGACAACGGTCGCAATATCCACAGCCGTAATCTCCGCTGCGACGAGTACAGCCGGCGCAGTTATTCATTGGGCAACGGCAAGTACCGAAAATCGGCAAACCCACACAACTCTCGTTAACCTTGCATGAGTTGTTTTCGCTCCGTAAATTTAAAAACGCAAAGAAACCAATTAACAAACAAGCCGTCAAATATTTCAATATTATACCTAACACAACGGGAATTTCGACAGCAGTGTTTGAATTTCTACTTCATGGTACTCGGTTTCTCCAAAGCCAAATAATGAGCCCAGGTTTAAGATATGCTTTATTTGTATGAATCGGTCGCGTAATGTCGGTAATGTTTCGATTAGCGATTTTCTTAAATTACGTGCCGCCTCCTCATCCCCCAGCTTCAAATAACGGCTAATGATTTCGCCTAATAATTCAACCCGAAGAGACTCCTGAATGACTCCATCGACAGTTTCAGCGGCCTCCCGGAGAAATTCCGTGGCAAGCGGCGGATCTGATTTTAGTGCATCGGCAATTGCTAATAGTCCGGGAATCCTTCCGGCGTCACCGGTAATTGACGACACGATCGCTCGGGCATTGTCAGTATCGCCTTGTTCAGCCAAGACCGCCGCGATAGAAATAAAGGCAGACTGCGAATAATCCTCCAATGGGATTGCTTCGGCCGCTTCGATTGCTTTGTCGAGCTTGTTTGTGGCAGCAAAGCTCGCGGCAATTGCGGCCTGCAAGGTGAAACTGGCTCGTGAATCTCTCCGCTGGATGTCCTTTTCCGAACGGAGAACCTCGTATGCTTCTCCGAGCAATTCATCCGCCTCTGAAATGTTTCCGTTGTTGCGATTAATTTCCGAAATAGCCTTCAGCGCCGAAGACAATTGTGTCAGATCAGTTATCGAATCCAGCGTCATCTCGGCCAGGCTCGCGCTGCCCGCATTCATAAAACCGACAGCGACTGCGGCAAGAAGCCGGTCGCGATGGACGCCTTCTAATTGATCTGCGGCTTGTCTTGCGTGGTCGAGATTGGAAATTGCAAGATCGTTGCGGCCGGCGGCAGAAAGTGTGGCGGCAATGGCGATCAATTTATCCGCCATTTCGTCAGGTTGATCAAGATCCAACGCCTCACCTACTGCACGCTCCAGCATTGCAACGGCCTCTGTCTTTTTTCCTGCTTTAATTTGCTCTTCGGCAGATAGAATAAGAGCATCGATCGCTGCCGGCAGAAAACCAATTGAGTTTATCAGCTCTATTGCCTTTTCGGTTTCGCCGTGCAGAACATAATTGATGGCAATTTCTGCAATTATTGCGTCGGGATGCGGATGAATTTCTGCAATTTCAAAAGCTTTTTGCCATTGACGGCGACGTGCCTTTACAACACCGATTTTTTCTATTGCCGACAGTTTACGGCCAGGATCTTCAATTGCATCCGACAGTTGAAGCGCATAATCATCGTCGTCTATTTCAGCGCATTTTTCAGCCGTCTGCATCAATAACAGGTCTCGTGTAAACGGATCGCTTACTGAATCTGCCGCCTGAGCTGCATTATCGACTTCTTTACGATTCAGTAATTCCGAAACAATTAGGGAAATAGCCGCAGCATGTTGTTCGTTTGCTGACAGGGTATTGGCAATGCGGTGGGCGATCGCAAGGAGATCAAATGTCTCATCGGAAATATTGGCGTAATTATCGGGCATAACGCTGATATATTCAAAAGCCGGAGTCCTAATTCGTCATGCGAAGACCCGACTGACTGATTCTGCCATCCAATCGTCGAGGTATGTGGCGACAGCACCGGCGCCGGATTTACGCATTGCTTCAGCCGATACGGTGTTTTTCACCGCAAGGACGGGCAGATCTGCAGCCCGCGCGGCTAAAACTCCCGCAGGAGTATCTTCTATTACAAGACATTCCCGGTGAGTCATGGGAAGATGCCCCGTTGCAGTCCGGACAGCATCAATACGGCTGAATCCGATGCGATAGCATTCCGGATCGGGTTTGTGTTTTGTTACAAATTCCGCACTAACGATCACGGCAAACAAATCCGCAAGTCCTGCGGACTCAAGCACAAAATCAATCTCTTCGCGTTTTGCCATACTGACAATACCGAGTGTAAAACTCCGCGCCATTTTACGCAGAAAATTATCTATGCCGCTGAACAGCGGCATTTTTTGAGTAACGATTGCCCGCCAATGCGAAGTCTTTGCGCTGGTCAGGTCCAGTATTGTGTCCGTATCGTAATCCTTTTTTGCATCATCCAGAATAGATGCCACGAACGATTTATCATCCATACCGAGACGGGCATAATACATTTCATCCGTTATGTCTATGCCGAGAGGTTTAAAGATTTCACGGTAAGCCTGATGCTGGATTGACTCATCATCAATTATAACGCCATTAAAATCGCACAATATCGCCTTAATCATATTGTTGTCGCCTAGCCTTATTTAGTTTTGCAGTACACTTTCGTCAAACATATTGCCGCGGCCGAGAATGCCTTTAGGGTCAAAAGCCTGCTTAAGTTCCGCCATTTCGTTTATATAACGTTCTCCCATCATTACATAAAGATATTTACGCTTCATTTTGCCAATACCATGTTCTGCCGAAACGCAACCGCCCAGCATAACAGCCTGAGCAACGGCTCGTCCATAAATGTGAATTGCCCGCTTTGCCTGGGCTTCATCGGCGGGAAGTAAGTTTGCATGCAGATGGCAATCGCCGATGTGACCAAATATAACGTATTCAATTCCGAAAGCATCGAGAATGGATTTATAAAACCGGAAAAATGATTTGAATTTATCGTCGGGAACGGCCATATCAGTTCCGATTTTTTTCTGCCGATTGCGGACTACCCGTTCATTTACCGCAACAGGCAGCGCATGGCGGAAAGCTCGCATTTTTTCCCTGTCGTTTGGATTTGTCGCAAACCAGGATTTATCAAGAGCAGCATTGAATTTTTCCAGCGCTTCGGAATATTCGGAAAAAATGTCGTCTTCGGTTTCGGGCGTTGTCTCCTGCTCGAAAAATATCGCACCGGCCATACCGGAGGGAGTTTCCGGGAATTTTTCGCTGATAAGAGCAAGTGAGCGTTCGTCAAAATATTCTAGCAATGTCGCGTTGATAATGCCTTTATCGCTATTTCGTGACGAAAGCGAGCATCTGCGGACATAATCTACGAAATCCAGAAGACAGGCTTCCTCAGAGAAAAAAACTATACCGGAGATGTTACCTTTTGGACGCGGGAGCAGACGTAATTCTATCTCAGCAATAATGCCCAGAGTGCCCTCGCTGCCAATAAACAGATCAATTGCATCCATTCCGGGTGCCGCAAAATACCCGCTTACGTTTTTTCTCACTTCCGGCCTCTTATATGTCGGGATTTTTGCTTCAATAATCCTTCCGCTTTGGGTAGGAATTCGGACTGTTCCGGCTTCGGCAAAACATTCACCGCGGCGAATTTTGACTATATCACCATCTGCCAAAACGACAGTCAATGCATTAACGTAATCACGCGTTGGACCATATTTGAAAGTCCTGGCTCCCGAAGCATTTGTTGCCACCGTGCCGCCTATCTGGCAACTCCATTCGGTTGGATCCGGTGGGTAAAAAAGTCCTTTTGACTCAACTTCCCGCTGCAGGTCCGCAAGGACAACTCCCGGCTCTACGATAACAAATGATTTCTCTATATCCACTGCTTTGATGCGATTCATCCTTTCGGTAGAAACTACCACGCCGCCAAAAGGAACGGCGCCGCCGACGGTTCCAGTACGCGCACCGGATATAGTCAAGGGAATACCGGCCGTTGACGCTTCGATGACAACTGCCCGCAATTCGTCCAGGTTTTCCGGGAAATATACACGGTCAGCGTAACCGCCCGGCATATTGCCCGCATCCGAAAAATAATCTTCAATATTTTCGCTGCGATTATTTACCTGCATCCTTCGAATTTTACCGACGTGCCGGCCTCTCGGGCAAACAGTCTGAAAACATTTCAAATTATCTGATTACCAACTCCCTTTCCCGGAGATACTTAAGCTTATCCCTGATTTCTGCCGCACGCTCAAATTTCATTTCTTTTGCCGCTTGGCGCATTTCACTTTCCAGCCGTGCAATCGTTTCGCCCAGCCGATCGGGAGAATATTCTTCGATCGCTTCTAAATCAACCGGCACTTTGAAATAATCTGCTTCGTATGCGGTAACGAGTGTTGCGTCTATGGATTTGACTATAGTTGTCGGGGTTATTCCGTGCTTACGATTATATTCTTCCTGAATCTGTCTCCGCCGCCGCGTTTCTTCTATCGCATAACGCATAGAATCTGTTATTTTATCTGCGTAAAGAATTGCAGTTCCCGATGCGTTTCGTGCCGCACGGCCAATCGTCTGTATCAAAGAACGCTCCGACCGCAGGAATCCCTCTTTGTCAGCATCCAGAATTGCGACCAGCGAAACTTCCGGCAGGTCCAGGCCTTCGCGTAAAAGGTTGATCCCGACAAGAACATCAAATTCACCACGCCTCAGATCGCGAAGTATCCTTACGCGTTCCAGCGTCTCGATATCGCTGTGCATATAACGCACGCGGACACCGACTTCGGCAAAATATTCGCTCAGGCTTTCGGCCATTCGTTTGGTCAGCGTTGTTACCAGGACGCGTTCATTTCGTTCGGCACGTAAACGGCATTCTTCCAGCAAATCATCTATCTGACCCTTGACGGGTCGCACCTCGACTATCGGATCAAGCAAGCCTGTCGGCCTGATAATCTGTTCAATAACTTCCCCGCCGGTCAGTTTCAGCTCATACGGACCCGGAGTAGCTGAAACATAAATGGTCTGCCCGCGTCTTGCTTCGAATTCTTCAAAATTCAAGGGCCGGTTATCTTTGGCACTTGGAAGCCGGAAACCATAATCTACCAATGTCTGCTTTCGTGATTGATCACCTTTGAACATTGCTCCTATTTGCGGAATCGTCTGGTGCGATTCGTCAATAATCATAAGAGCATCATCAGGCAGGTAATCCAGAAGAGTTGGCGGCGGCTCACCCGGCTTTTTCCCGGTCAAATGTCTCGAATAATTTTCGATACCGCGGCAAAATCCCATTTCCTTTATCATTTCCAGGTCATACATGGTACGCTGGCGGAGACGCTGTGCCTCTATCAGTTTGCCTTCCCGGATCAGCACTTCTTCATAAGCGTCAAGTTCTTCCCGGATGGATTTGATCGCCCTTTTGATCGTATCGCGGGACATCACGTAATGCGTCTTTGGATAAATCGGCAGCCGCGAAGTGTGCCGCTCCAATACTTCTCCAAGAAGCGGATCGATAGTGGAAATCGTATCAATCTCATCGCCCCAAAATTCAATGCGATAGGCACTATCCTGATAACTCGGATATATTTCCACCACGTCTCCACGGACACGAAAGGTACCGCGATCGAAGTCAATGTTAACGCGTTCGTACTGCAATTCCACCAATCGCCCGAGAAATTCATCCCTTGGAATGGTCATTCCCGGCTCGACAAACAGGAGCATACCGAAGTATGCATCGGGATCACCAAGGCCGTAAATACACGAAACCGAGGCCACTACTATAACATCGCGGCGTTCAAATAAAGCTCTTGTTGCAGAAAGACGCAGCCGGTCTATCTCATCATTGATCGTAGCTTCTTTTTCAATGTATAAATCCGATGCGGGGACGTATGCCTCCGGCTGGTAGTAATCGTAATAGGAAACGAAATACTCAACCGCATTTTCCGGAAAAAATGATTTGAACTCCTGATAAAGCTGCGCCGCAAGTGTCTTGTTATGTGCAAGCACCAAAGTTGGACGCTGGACCTGCTGGATCACATTGGCAATTGTGAAAGTTTTTCCGCTGCCTGTTATTCCAAGTAGAACCTGGTCGCGAACCCCGTCCCGAAGCCCCTGAATTAACTGTCTGATAGCCTCGGGTTGATCTCCGCGAGGCTTGTTTTCACTTATGAGACGAAATTGCATACTTTAATCATAGCGAATTATCCGCTAATGAAAAAGCAGCCGCCTCAGGAAAGCAGAATTTTGCGAATCCGGTTGCGAAGTTCCCGCCTTTTTGCATCGAAGACTTCCGAACGTGCAGCGTACAAAGCAAGCAGTATATCATGATCATCAGGGCGGAAAGCTCTGAGCATAGACTGATGCGTACGGACAATTCCGTTTGCATCTATTACTGTTACCGCACGCATAAATGAAGAAGGAAATAACCGGTGAGCAGCGAAAAGACGTGTGATTCGCCTGCCTTCATCCGATAAAATACGAATCGGCAATTTATACTTTTCGGCAAATCGGTGATTCTCTTCCGACGGTGCCGTAGAAATGGCAACTATTTCAGCTTGCGTTGCACGATATTTATCCCAATTATCTCTAAGCGAACAAAGCTGCCTGGTACAAACCAGCGTCTCATTTGCAGGATAAAAAAGCAGAAGCACTACATTTCCGCGATTATCTGACAATCTCCAAAGATTGCCGGTGTTGTCTGTCAATTCAAAATCCGGAGCGACTGATCCGGGCCTGATACATTTATCTTTGCTCGAATAAAACATCTCGGTGAGGTGAAAGGAAATTTTTAACCAAATCAGATAAGAGACAAAATTATCAAATTCGGTTCACGGGAACATTGTTGATATTGAGCAAAGCATCGCGGGCGCGATCCGCAAGCCTGGAGGCCATCGGCTCGGCTGCTATAAATTCACAAAGTTGGGGTATCACTTCGGCAACGTTTGCAACCTTGATTGTATGAATCAGGGCAAGGCGGATTTTCATATCCCGATGATTACGGATTGCATCAAATATCGGCTGTGTTTCGCCTGCTTTTATCAATAAATATGTGAGAGCAAATGCCTCGTAAACCGCTCTCGGGTCACGCATAGTCAGGCGATCGAACGACTTTTCCGCAAGTCCTGCCTCTACGGCTGCCCGGGCGACCTGTCTTGTCAGGTATGCGTCCTCGGAAAGGGCAACCCTGGCCCAGGCTTCTCCACGATCAAAGGATAATCTTACAAGTGCACGTGCCGCCGCAGATCTTACCTCTTTTGTAGGGTCAGCACAGGCCATCACTATTGGGGCGAAAACACTCGGATGGTCAAAATCGGCCAGTATTCCAACTGCTTTTGAACGCAACGTCGAAGAAAGATCAAAGCGGGCAATCTCGGCAAGCGTTTCGACGGAGATCCGTGTCCGAAATCTGGCAAGAATCTTCAATGCAAGCAGACGAACCTCCGGGTCGGTTTCTACCTCATCAGCCAATTGTTCGATTGCGTCCAGCAAATCAGGATCAGTCGATTCTTCCAATTCCTCAAAAGGCGTCGGAGGTTCCAAACCGGTAAAGCGGCTTATTGGCAAATCCGAAATTTCCGCATCTTCGTCATAAACTTTTGAAGTATTAGCCGTCGATACAGCTAAAGTTTCAGAGTTTTTGCGTCTGGATGGTGTTTCGGCACGTCGTTCGCGGGTCTGTTCCCGTTTCTCATTAGCAGCTAAATTGGCCGGTTTTTCCTGAGTGATGCTATTGGAAGGCCTGATATATCTTATGTAGTAGAAAGCTCCGCCACCTGCCGCAATCAATAAGGCAATCAATAGAATTGTGCTAAATGAAAAAACTTCTGCGGCCGGATCGCCGGCAGCAAAAATATTTGAATGTAAAAGACTTAGGAAAAAAGCGGCTCGGACAATCGACCAACCCGATTTCACATTGGGGAAATACATAAAACCCTTGATTTTAGAATAATTGGAGGGCCGGCCGGAGCGTGACTGCTCCGCGGCGGGACAAATTTATTATGCAACAAGATTTTAGATTTGTCATTAACTTTTTTTGGACTTTTTGGAAAAAGATTCACATCATTACTTTACAGACGGGGCTTTCGACTATGTCAAGGCCTGCCCGGCGCTTTACGAACTTGATTCTGCGTAATAAAGTATCAGTTTTGGCCTTCAGGTCACGAAACATATGCAAGCATCACCAGCAGTAATTGAGACACAAATCCCCGAACTTCAATTATTTCACCGCGGAAAAGTACGCGACGTTTATCTCGTTGACGACGATACACTGCTCCTGGTTGCTACCGACAGGCTCTCTGCTTTCGACTGTGTTTTGCCGACACCGATCCGGAACAAAGGCATTGTCCTGACAAAGCTTTCCGCTTTCTGGTTTCGCAAACTTGAGAAAATAACTTCCCACCATATGATCACGGCGGAATTCGATGAAATGCCCGCGGAAGTCAGAAAACATGAAGAACTCCGCGGCCGGTCTATGCTTGTCCGCCGTGCTGAAGTCTTCCCCGTAGAATGTGTGGTCCGGGGTTATCTCGAAGGCTCAGGCTGGAAAGACTATAAAACCAGCGGCGAAGTCTGCGGTAAAAAACTGCCTGGCGGGCTCAAACAGTGTGAACGTCTTTTGAACCCGATATTTACGCCGGCAACAAAAGCCAAATCCGGTCATGACGAAAACATCTCACAGGTAGAATTCATGAAGCTAATCGGCCATGATACGGCCGTTGAACTTAAAAGGCTGTCAAAAGAGATTTACGCATTTGCATCGGAGCACGCTCTCAAGCGCGGGATAATAATAGCCGATACAAAATTTGAATTTGGAGTAGATAAAACGGGTGAAATTTTATTGGTTGACGAAGTCCTGACCCCGGACTCCTCCAGGTTCTGGGATGCTTCCGGCTACGAGCCGGGACATCCGCAACCCTCATTCGATAAACAATTCGTGCGTGAATATCTGGAATCGCTTGCTTGGGATAAACAGCCTCCGGCTCCATCGCTTCCACCGGAAATTGCCGAAGCAACATCGCAACGCTATCTTAAAGCCTATGAACTACTTACAGGCGAAAAACTCGAATTGTAGCCCCGGTTAATCAATCCCGGTCACGATATTCCAATATTTCAACCTCATCACCGATTTTAATAACAGGGCCCGGATTTTCCGCAATCATATTTTGACCGAAGAGGACAGTTCCGCCCGCGGATCGACGAAAAGTTGCCAGAGTACGCAGGGGTTCCGGCCCGGAAGGTTTCCCGCTATTCTGATCTATTGTAGTAATTACACACCTTTCGCACGGTTTAACTCCGCGAAACACCACTTCCCCAATCCTGATACGACTCCAGTTGTCCTCGCAAAACGGTTCGCCACCGGAAAAGACCAGATTAGGCCTGAATCTTTCCATCGGCACTGGTTCGGTAAGTCGTTTATTCAATTCTTCAAGAGACGTTCTGCCGATTATTAAAAAAGGGTAGCCATCGGCGAAACTTACAATATCATTTCCTGAGTCAAACCGTGGATTTACTCTTCGCAGAGCCCAGTCAGGCATATAAACAAGCCTGCATGGTGTTCCTAAATAATTGGAAATAAAGGAGTTGTAATTCTCGTCGGCAAGCGCGGCCTCGACCGTTGAATTCCATATTGTTACCTTCTCGATGTCATTATTATCATCCGGAAACAAAACCTTTATTTTTGTTTGATCCGGAAACTCCAGGCTAAGGCCGTCCTTCACTTGGACAGCACGGATTGTTGACATTTTCGGGCATTCCCGCTGGGAAATGAACCGGTTGTTGTTATCAATCAGCATCCACCTGCGGTCGCCTTCAAGACCCCGATTTTGAACTGCGGCATGGTCCAGTTCGACGCCGCGGAGCGATTTAACGGGATAAATGCTAATATTCGTTATATTTAGCACGATTTTTTGCAATTTAAAGTATCAATATCTGATAATAGTATTGTCAACTTTTCTAATAATCACAATTTTCCTCTTGACAAATTCACAAGAAGTGTGTACATTAGCACTCAGAGACGGAGAGTGCTAACTCGAAAACTGCAATCCGTATTCAATTCATTATTTTATAATTTTTCGACATTTTTTTCGAAAGGAGTGAATCAGTTTTATGGCAACAAAGATCAAACCATTACATGATCGTGTAATTGTCCGCCGAATCGAAGAGACGGCCAACCAGACTGCCGGCGGTCTTTATATTCCGGACACTGCCAAAGAAAAGCCTCAGGAAGGCGAAGTAATAGCCGTCGGGGCCGGTAAGTACAAAGAAGACGGCACCCGCCAGACTCTCGACGTAAAAGAGGGCGATCGGGTTCTTTTTGGTAAATATGCCGGTTCGGAAATCAAGCTGGACGGAGAGGAGTTTCTCATTATGCGTGAGGATGAAATCCTCGGCATTGTCGAACGGGCCGGAGCGTCCGCCAAATAGTCCGACCCGTAAACGGATAAAACGGCAGCATTCTTCTGCCGATTAACAAAGATTGAATTTAGGAGACTGAAAATAAATTATGGCAAAACAAGTAGTACACGGAGAAGATTCACGCGCCGCGATTCTGCGCGGTGTAAACCAGCTCGCGGACGCGGTTAAAGTTACACTTGGCCCGAAAGGCCGCAATGTAGTTATTGACAAGAAATTCGGATCGCCGACAATTACCAAAGACGGCGTAACTGTTGCAAAGGAAATCGAATTAAAAGACACGCTCGAAAATATGGGAGCGCAGATGGTCCGCGAAGTAGCAAGCAAGACCAGCGACGTTGCCGGTGACGGTACGACGACCGCAACCGTTCTTGCCCAGGCTATTTTCAAGGAAGGCGTACGCACTGTTGCAGCCGGTGCTAACCCGATGGCTCTTAAGCGCGGCATAGAAAAGGCTGTTGCCGAAGTCGTCAAGGAAATTCAGCGGCTTGCCAAGCCGGTTTCGGGCGAAATGATTGCACAGGTCGGTACCGTTTCTGCAAATGGCGACAAGACCATCGGTACTATTATCGCTGAAGCGATGGACAAAGTCGGTAAAGACGGCGTTATCACCGTCGAAGAATCAAAGACGATGGACACATCGCTCGAAGTCGTCGAAGGAATGCAGTTCGACCGCGGCTATCTCTCGCCTTATTTCGTAACTGATCCCGAGCGGATGGAAGCCGTTCTCGATGAACCGCTTATCCTCATTCACGAAAAGAAAATTTCCAACATGCGTGACCTGCTGCCGGTTCTCGAACAGGTAGCAAAGATGGGTAAACCGCTTCTGATCATTGCCGAAGATGTCGAAGGCGAAGCACTGGCAACACTCGTCGTCAATAAACTTCGCGGCACGCTCAACGTTGCTGCCGTCAAGGCACCGGGCTTCGGTGACCGCCGCAAGGCAATGCTCGAAGATATTGCTATTCTGACCGGTGGTAAGGTAATTTCCGAAGATCTCGGCATCAAGCTCGAATCTGTTACCATCGAAGATCTCGGCCGGGCCAAGAAAGTCGTTATCGACAAAGAAAATACAACCATTGTCGAAGGCGCAGGCTCTGCGGAGGCTATCGACGGACGCGTCAAGCAGATTCGAACCCAAATCGAAGAAACCACATCCGACTACGACCGTGAAAAACTACAGGAACGTCTTGCCAAATTGGTTGGCGGCGTCGCAGTCATCAAGGTCGGTGCAGCCACCGAAACCGAGATGAAGGAAAAGAAAGCCCGCGTCGAAGATGCAATGCACGCAACTCGCGCTGCGGTTGAAGAAGGTATCGTCGCCGGCGGTGGCGTAACACTCATCCGTGCTTCGAAAGTACTTGACAACTTCAAGGTCGAAGACGAAGACGAGCAGATCGGTGTTAACATCATCAAACGTGCTGTAGAAGAGCCGCTGCGGCAGATAGTAGCAAACGCCGGTAAAGAAGGCGCGGTTATCGTTGAAAAAATCCGTGCCGAAGATAAAGACGGCTATGGCTTCAATGCCGCAACAGAGCAATTCGAAGACCTCGTTGCTGCCGGCGTAATCGATCCGGCCAAGGTAACGCGTTCAGCTCTGCAAAATGCCGCATCCATTGCCGGTCTGATGTTGACGACAGAAGCAATGATCGCCGACCAGCCTGAAGAAAAAAGCGAAGGCGGGATGAGCGGTATGGGCAGCGGAATGGGTATGGGAATGTAATACCAACCGCAAACGCCACAAAATAAATTCGGCCTCGTCATTCAGACGGGGCCGATTTTTTCGCTTTTCTAAAGTTGAAAAGTCGTGAGATTAGAGATGACAGCGCAAGCAGTTTTGACAATCCGCAGCAGCAAACGGAAAAAGCCGCTATTAAATATTAAAAGGGCAAAAGATTATTTATGGCGATATGTAATACGCCCTTTTGTCAGATCATAGGGTGAGAGTTCGACGTCGACGCGATCGCCCATCAAAATCCTGATTCTATTTCGGCGCATCCGGCCGGAAATCGTTGCAAGTACGATGTGGTCAGAGCCATTGACCTGAACCTTGAAAAATGCGTTTGGCTGTTTATCAATGACTACTCCGGCCATCTGAATTGTTTCTTCTTTCAATTTTTTATCCTTTCCTGTTTTTATTGACGAATCCTAAGAGTAACACGCACGAGATAAATTTCCCAATCGAATTTATTGATTGTATTAACGGGCGGTAACGGGAACCCCTCAACAAGTAATGGAAAATAAGCCGTACGCTTCGGCAAATCCATGCCGGAAGCATACGGAAGAAATACATATGCCCTCAAATAATCAGCGTTTTCCGCTTAGCGAGACGCCCATCAATTTTGCGGGATATGTTGCGAAATTTTCTATCTCGATTGTCCCTTCGCCGGTATTCTTGTCTTTTTTCCAGCGAATCTGCGCAGCCTCGATCAATGTCCCTTCGCCCTTTCCGGTTGCAGGATCAATAAAAAGTTCAATGTATCCGAACGGATAATCAACCGATCTGTAGCCGCCGCGAAGTTCCGTAAAATTCAGCCAACGTTCAAAAACGGCACGAATTCGTTTCTTACCGTCCACGTTGTCAATCCTGACAGCAGTCAATGGACGTCCGACACTTGCCCCGACTGCAAAACGGCCGAGATCGTTCTTGGACAATGCCTTGAGCAGATCATCCTGTCCGCCTTCCTGTAATGTCGCCGTGAGGCTGTTCAGCTCGTCATCGGAGGTCGTTCCTCTGATATCAAGCCGAAAAGTCGTCGTCCGTGTTCTTGTGTTGAAACCGGAGCCAAAACTAACCAAAGTTCCGGTATAAGTTTCATTGACCGCCTGCGCAAAGGCAGAAGCGGAAAGCATCAAACCAATGACAAGTCCTATTATTGCAAACTTTCCTGTTGCTCTCATTTTTTCCCTCCAAAAAGCCTTAATCAAACAACGTACATTAGATGCAATTAAGTATATTCGAGTTACCCGTATATAATTGCTAATTTTTTGTGAAATATTTCATTGCTCGTTAATATAATGCCTATGAGCGAAAATTACAGTCTCTCAAAAATAGAAATAGATGCCGTCGGCGTACGGATAATGCAGGAGCAATTGGAACAGGACGGCTGGAAAATAACGGAAATCAATCCGGATTGCGACAATGAAAGGTTTCCGCAACTGATCGCAGAAAAAAATGGCGAACTGGCATTTTTTCTCGTGCGAACCGGCATTTTACCGGAACGTGGAAGATTCGAGGGCGGAGCCGAAAGCTATGAAAAAATCGTCCGTTATGCCAAATCACACGGCGCGGACTGCTATTTCGCCGCACTCGGCATTGAAAAGGTCGAAACAGCTCCTTCTGAACAAACACTTGCGGAAAATGCCGTGAAGGCATCATTCAATGTCAGGTTCGACGGCCTGATCCGGATGGAATTACCTAGTGCCGATTGATCCGACGAATATGAAAATTTCAAATAATTTTCAAGTTTCTTCTTCGACAAGAATAAATTGCAATAAAAAGGCCGAAAGGATTAAACCTCTCGGCCCGTAACAAACATTTTTGAAATTTACCTGCTTTTTATTAGGCAGCGTTGCCGCCTTTTCCAAAAAGCAAGCGGACGATAAGCAATAAAATAATCGCCCCCAGAATCGACATAATCCATCCCGCTGTGTAGTTTTCGCCGGCCCAAAGCGTTCTGGCAATCAGGCCGCCGATAAATGCTCCCCCGATTCCGAGCAGAGCAGTCAGAATCCAGCCGAGCGGTCCATCAGGAAAAGCTTCTTTTCCGGGTAAGAGCAATCGGGCAAGAATGCCTATAATTAGACCAAAGATCAATTGTCCAATGAGTCCAAACATCTGAAAACCCTCCTCAGATTCATTCGTAAAATTAATGTATCCGGCGCTCTAAAAATACAACATTATGAGAAAGAATACAATGGCTCAGCTTAACTTCCGGTACGGCTTGCATTCTCAGCCAAAGAGCCATCTTCATCGCGGCCCGATTCGTCAAGGTTATGTCTTCTGATGATTCCATATAGCCGCGGACGATAAAGACCGAGCAAATTTGCAGCCGCCTGTTTATTACCATTGGTGCGTTTTAGTGCCGCCCGGACGACACTGCTTTCTAAAAGATCAAATACGTCCTGCCGGTCAGCATCATCACCGGGTTCCGGCAGGTTACTTACGATCATTTCGCCTATTGCTTCAAGCGCTCCATAGCCGGCGGAATCATTGTCTTTTAACTCTCCGATAATATCAGGGATATTTTCAAAAGACTGCGGAGCGCCGCTCACCGTGAATGTGGAAATATTCTGTCCCGGCTCACTGTTTCCCTGTATTTCGAGACGATGAATCTTATCTCCCTTTGACAACAAAACCGTTCTTTCAATGGAATGCTGCAACTCGCGTACATTTCCACGCCAGGGACAATTCAACATCTGGTCGTAAGCAGATTGAGCGAATTCTAGTCCGCTTCGGCCGTATTTCTCTGCATACATCGCCAAAAAATGCTCCGCAAGCATCGGGACATCTTCGAGCCGCTCACGCAAGGGCGGAATGCGTATTTCAATTGTATTGATACGGTAATAAAGATCTTCACGGAGACTGCCGTCGTGAATCGCCTCGAATGGGTCACGGTTGGTTGCGCAAATAAGTCGGAAATCAGCCGCCTGAGGTTTATCGCTTCCGACGCGGTAGTAAACTTTTTCCTGCAAAACACGGAGAAGTTTTGGCTGTAATTCGACGGGCATTTCACCGATTTCGTCCAATAAAAGACTGCCACCGTTGGCCTGCCCGATAAAACCTATTTTTTCAGCACTCGCGCCGGTAAAGGATCCTTTTGTATGGCCGAAAAGTTGTGATTCAATCAAATCTTTCGGAAGCGCAGAGCAATTAACTTTTACAAAAGGCCGGTCAGCCCGATGCGATTTATAGTGTATTGCATTCGCAATGACCTCTTTACCAGTACCGGATTCGCCAAGAATTAAAATATTGGCATCAGATTCAGCTACGTTTTCGATAATTTCATAAATACGCTGCATCTGGCGTGAACCGCCGATAATGCCCTCATATGAAGTCCGGCTTGTCAGCCGGTCTCGAAGTTCGCGTATCTCATCGGCCTGGCGGCGGTTTATCTGCGCCTGCCGCTTACGGTCAAGCGCGTTACGGACAACGGCAAAGAGTTTTCCAAAATCAGGACCTTTTACGATGTAATCAAATGCTCCTGCCTGAATTGCAGAAACAGCGCGCTCCGTCGAATCATCACCGGTAACAATTATTACCTCAGTCTCGGGCTGCAACTGTTTTGATCGGCGAACCATTTCTATGCCGTTGATGTCCGGCATATTCAGATCCGTCAGTACAACATCGAATTCCTCCTTTTCGAGTAATTCCAAGCCTTTCTGTCCGCTGGATGCAAGGGAAACTTCCAGCCCCTGAGAGCGCAGCTCGAATTCGAATAAATCGAGCGTAACGACGTCATCGTCAACCACTAAAGCTTTCTCTTTTTTTCTCACCGTTGTCGTATCTTTCATTTGCATTGTATCAAACTAATACATGTTTGTTTCAGTGTCTGTGACCGAATGTAAAATTATTAATTCAAACTTTATAAACAGTAGGTTTTCGTTAGCCGATACCGGTCCGACTAACTTTTCTCCACTTGTCATACTTCGTCCCATGAATCGAACCGCAAGACTTGTGCCATGTTGATGTTATGATCTAAATACTGAAATATCAGTGGTTAGGTCGTTGCGTGAAATTTATTGTGTATGAAAATCATACGCATATTAATCTAATAAATAAACAAACCAATGATTACTATTTAAGTGTCTGAATTCAATACACAATATTTATATTTTAACTATCGGGATTAAGGTAAAATATCTCTAAATATAAGTAATCATTGGAGCTTGAGGATTCTGGCACGACTATTGTGTTAAACCGGGATCAGGTCAAACAAAGAATTCTCTATTTGACCGGACTTAAAATTGAATTTCTACTTTGCACGAGGAGGAAACTGACAATGCTTGAAACTATCGCAATAATCCTGCTGATTCTATGGCTTTTAGGAATGATTACGGGAAACACACTCGGCGGCGGGTTGCATATAATCATCGTAGTAGCTCTGATTATTTTCTTGGTTCGGTTATTGACCGGACGCCGGGTAAGTTAAAAATCATTTAGAAAAAAGCGGAGTTTGCGTTAAATTAAATATTAACGGCAAACTCCGTATTTTTATCCGGTTTCCGGGATAGTTTGCAGACCCGGCTGTAATTTATGACCAATGATCTTGCCGGCGGAAACTTAAGCTCCTCTGCCCGTGCGGTAAATTCAAATCAATTCCCGATAGCCCGGATGTTCGATCTTTTCGGCGTTCTGGATGAATCGGGCAATATCATTACTCTGGAGGGAGAGATTTTCTCCCGTACCGCTGCGGATCCGGCGATGCTTGCCGGACAGCCATTTGCGGAAAGTGTTTTTTGGCAATCTACTGCGGCAAATTCACGTCTTATCGAAAACGCTCTCAGGGATACGCCGATCGGGGGCCGCAAACGTTTGGTGATTGATTTCAGAATCGCCGCCGACGAGACTGCTCCGTTTGAACTTAGAATACTTGCTTTTTCAGATGCCGGGCAAAGAAAACAATTTCTTGTAGCGGGATGTGAAATCGAGCAGCAGCTTCCGGATTCTACCGAAGTAGTAGCCGAATTGCTTAATGCCGCCGACGCCGGAGAGATCGGGCTCTTATTCTGGAATCATAAAGAGAACGGAAGAGCATATGCCAATAGATTTTGTAATTCTTTGTGCGAAATGCCTTCCAATGAGGAGCTTCGGGTTGAGATTCTTTTGGAAAAAATTCATCCGGATGACCGTTCGCAGGTATCAGCCTCATTGTCTGCTGCCATTGCTTCCGGTCGTAATTTCGAAGAGGAATTCCGATTTGTTTACTCCGATGGTACGGTCGAATGGATTTGTGCACAGGGTAAATCATTTCTGGCACGTGATGGAAAACCGGCAAAAACATTGGCGGTTTTAAGAAAAACTACGGAAGCGAAAAATGCAGCGGATGAATTGGAGCGAATCTACGAACGCGAAAAACGTGCCCGCGATGAAGCCGAAACAGCCAACCGGGCAAAGGATTTTTTCCTCGCGTTCGTTTCGCATGAATTGCGTTCGCCATTGAACGCTATTCTCGGATGGTCAAAAATTCTGTTAACACGCGAGGTCAATGAAGAGACGCGGCGCAAAGCACTCGAAACAATTGAAAAAAGCGCACAGGTACAAGCAAAGTTAATAAATGACCTGGTTGATTCCGCCCGTGTCGCATCAGGCAAGCTGAGGCTGGAATATCGTCCGGTAAACATTGTCGAAATTGTTCGGTCTTCATTTGAAGCGCTTCGTCCTACTGCCGAAGCGGCGGGACTGAAATATGAATTCCATTCCGAGTTGTCCCAAAAGCAAATTCTTGGAGATTCCGGGAGGCTTCAACAGGTTTTTGGCAACCTAATTTCAAATGCCGTCAAATTCACTCCTTCCGGCGGCACCGTAAACGTAACTGTCCGGGAAGATGGCGATTTCATAGAAATATCCGTAACGGACACAGGCCAGGGAATCGAGCCGGCACTTCTTCCCAATATCTTCCGGCAATTTGCTCAGGGACATCCGGAAAATGAACGCCGCAGCGGAGGGCTCGGGCTAGGTCTTTCGATTGTCAACATACTTGTCGGTAAACATGGCGGATCCGTTTCTGCATTTAGCGATGGTCATGGGCGCGGCTCGTGTTTTACTGTACGGCTACCCGCAACGGGCGTAGAATCCGTGCCCGTTAATAAGATAAGCACTCCAGCTAATAATGTTGGACGCCTTGATGGAATCAAAATACTTATTGTTGAAGACGATCCGGATTCGCGGGAGGTTTTGCAGCTCTTTCTTGAACAAAACGGCGCTTCCGCCAACGCGGTTGACTCCGTCCGCCAGGCTCTGGCCGTATTAAAAGGTAATGGTCCTGTCAAATATGATTTGATAATTTCAGATCTGGCAATGCCGGAAGAGGACGGCTATTCCCTTATCAAGAAAATTCGGTCAAATGATGAAAATGACATCGCTTCAATTCCTGCAATTGCACTCAGCGCCTTTACAACACAGGAAAGCCGATCACGTGCGCTCGAGGCGGGATTTCAGCGTTACCTGACAAAACCGTTCGAACCGGAGGCAATCGTACGTGAGATATTAGCACTCCTGCAAAACAAGGATAAATTCAATCAATAAAAATTAATTCCAATCAGTTGCCTTTTTCAAAGCGGGCTTCAATTACTCCATTCCGGTCTGTACCAAAAATCATGGTTAAACGTGGATAGGTCTGCCTGACCTTCTCAAGCCGACCAATGCCGAGTACCGCTTCGGCTTCATCAATGTCTGTTTTTTCGCCCTCTATTTCCATAAAAAACCCGAAAGGAAGTTCGTCTATTACTATCTCTACGTTTCGAAACCGCCATGAACGCCGGCGCTTTTCATATACCAAGGTTTTCCTCAGCCCAATTTCCTCAAGAATGCGCTCCATCGCAGTCGCATCCTCGATAGCGGTTTCAATTTCCAGATGCTGTTTGTAATCGTCGCTGAAACCTAAGTTTCGCTTGAATGTAAGAATACTCCGGCCCGGAATATTTCTGATACGTACCACAGCTCCTTGATCAGACAATTCCCTGGAAGAAAAAACAATATTCTCTTCTTCAAACAAGCCTCTAAACTCTGCCCCGAGATCCGTTAATGCGGTTGTGAACCGGCTTGCTTCGTCAATGTCCAGACGATATTTTCTTTCAGTTTCAATTGCCATCAACGTTTTAGGATGTTTATATCTAAAGCAGGAATCAATTGTAACGCATCCATTTCCATATTTCGGGAATGGTAGCCCGCTTGCCATAAATAAGCATTCCTACACGATAGACTCTTGCAGCGACCCACATCAGCCCGACAATTGCAAGAATGTTAAGCGCCAAAGAAAGTCCTATCTGCCACAAAGGTGGCATTTCTGCCAAGATACGGACAGGCATAGTAATCGGAGCGAAGAAAGGAGCAATTGAAACCCAAAAAGAAACGGACGAATTAGGATCACGCATCACGGCAAATGAAAAATAGAAGCTGATCAACATCAGCACAACGGCAGGAAATGAAAACTGGCCGCCCTCCTGTACGCTTGTAACCGCTGATCCAATGAGAGCATAAATCGAAGCGTAAATGAAATAACCAAGAAGAAAAAATAAGAGAAAAAGAAACACCATTCCAGGCGTGATGGATGGAACTGATTTCAAAAAAGGACGCAGGTCGGCCTGAAGCGCAGCGAAAGTTATTACCGAAACTGCCGAAATGACCCAAATCGAAAGCTGTGTCAGCCCGGCAAGCCCGACTCCTACAAGCTTACCAAACATCAGTGTAATCGGCCGGGCGGATGAAAACAGTATCTCTGCGATTCGCGTTTCTTTTTCTTCGACAACGGCTCCGAGTATTGCTTGTCCGTAAATTGTCAATGTGAGATAAATCATCAGAGCAATGACGAATGATGCAACAAATACGCCGCCGGAGTCTTTTTCCGTCCCGGTTTCATCAAGCCCTTTAGCATCGAATTTTATCGGGGCAGTCAGCCGCCGGAGTTCAGTTTCGTCAATCTTTGCGTCAGATAGACGCTGCGAGCGGACCGCTTCGTCCAAAGCCTTTCGAATGGTCGAACTCAACACAAAGTCTCCGCCGCGACGTGATCGGTATTCAAATTCAGCTTCAGGCGAAGTTGCATCGCGCGGAATAATCAAATAGGAATCAAATTCTTTATTACGGATACGGTCCAACAACTCACTTCGTACCGCTTCAGGCTCGCTTGAAGATGTTGTTATACGCAGCAGCTTGAATTCGGCGGATTGCCCGACCGACGGCTGTTTTGGTTCGAGTGGCGATACTGTGTCTGTATTATCCATCCTTTCAATTTTTGCAGGCCCGGCATCCTGACGGGTTAAGGCAGCTTCGAGACGTTCGGTAATCGCTCCGTCCGGGTCATAGACGGCAATCCGTGCCGGCTCACTGCGAATCGAAAAAATCAGCATCGGAACAAATGCAAAGATCACGGCCATTGCGGGCATCAGTAGAGTGCCGAGAATAAATGACCAACGCATGACTATTTTTCGATATTCGTGTTTAACGACTGCAAGAAATTTTCTCAAAACAAATTACCTCCCGGACTCCGCTGACTCCGGCGACTCAGTTTCCGAGCTGCCAACTGCTGCGATAAAGATATCGTTTAAACTTGGCTCAGTTATTTCATATTTGCGAACCTCCACGCCATTATCCAGAATCTGGCGTAAAAGAACTGTTGGATCTGCTCCCTCTTTCAAATATATTTCATACTCATCGGCAAAGGGAACAATCCTGTCAATCAGGTTTGAATTACGTAGAACTTTCTCTGCTCCTGTCCCTTTGAATGTGATGAAATTCGAGCCGTAAGCCGCCTTTACTTCCCGCAGGCTTCCGGCAATCACCTTTCTCGAACGGTTTATCAGTAAAATATCCTGACACAGCCTTTCGGCAGTTTCCATCAGATGTGTTGAGAAAATAATTGTTTTTTCATCTGTTCGAAACTCCGAGAGAACGTCAATCATAAACTCGACATTTACGGGATCAAGTCCGGAAAAAGGCTCGTCAAGTATGAGCAGATCAGGATCGTGAAGCACGGCGCTGATAAACTGTATTTTCTGCTGCATCCCTTTAGACAAATCTGTTGTTTTTTTCTTTTTCCAATCCAAGAGTCCCATTCGCTCGAGCCAGAAATCAATCCGGCGGTCAGCTTCGGCACCTTTAATTCCCTTCAATGCCCCAAAATAGCGCAGTTGATCAACTACCTTTAGCTTTTTATAGAGCCCGCGCTCTTCCGGAATGTAACCAATTCTGTCCTGTAATTCCTGAGAGAAAGGTTTGCCAAATAAGCGAATCTCTCCGCTATCAGGAGCCGTAATACCGACCATCATCCTTATAGTAGTCGTCTTGCCCGCACCATTAGGCCCTAAAAAGCCGAAAATCCTACCCGGATAAACGTCAAAAGACAGATCCTCGACCGCAGTAAAGTCGCCAAAGCGCTTGCTGATTCCGCAAACCTCAATAGCAGGAAAGCCTGTATTTATTTCGCTCATTCCAAATTATTTTTACCTGAATGGTGCGGTTTTGCAATTTTGATATCTGCAAATAGTTTTGCCGGAGAGCCGAAAATAATGCGCCAAAAATAAAATTGTTGTAGATTATTCGCATAATTATGGAAATCTTCGTTTACCGTAAAGATGCCGAAAAAGTTGAAGAAGGTTTTACTGCGGCTGATTTATCCGAACTTTTAGCGGATCCGGACAACACGGTTTGGGTAGATTTGCGCGGTGAAAGTTTTGAAGATATCGAGGAAGCAAGGCACATACTCGCTGAAATTTTCCATTTTCATTCTTTAACAATTGAAGACTGTATCGAGACACGCAACCAGCCGAAAATCGAGGCGTTTCCTGACTATCTTTACCTGATCGTACACGGTGTAAAACCTGAAGAGACGCGTCCCGACAACTTTGTAACAAAAGAGCTTGACGCTTATTTGGGTGCTAACTATCTTGTAACGTTTCATCGCGAACGCTTCAGAAGTATCAAAAATATCAAAACCCAGATCCGCAGCTCGCCATTTGCAATCAGACGTGGGTCTGCATATCTTCTGCACCAGATTTTGGATCAGATAGTGGACTATTATATGCCTCTCGTTGACGAATTCGACGAGAAGATCGGTTCGTTGGAGGAACGTGTTCTGGAGATAAGAAACGGAGGCAATCAGTTGCTGGAGGAAATAATGAACATACGTCGTGCCGTCGCCCGTCTTAAACGTATTTCAGCCAGACAGTTGCAAGTACTTTATCGCCTTTCCCATGGTGAATTTCCTCAAATCCCTGAAAAATTTCTCCCATATTTCCGCGACGTCCACGATCATTTGCTAAGAATTACAGACCTCGCAGAAGCTTACCGCGACCTCATCAACGGGCTTTTTGATATACATTTTGCCGTGCTTTCGAATCGTACCAATGAAATTATGAAAACATTAGCCGTAGTCTCGGCAATCATTCTGCCGCTTTCTCTGATTGCAGGTATTTACGGGATGAACTTTGAAAATATGCCGGAGCTAAAAAGCGAGCATGGCTACTTTATTACATTGGGAGCAATGATCGTCTTAACCTTGCTGCTGCTGTGGTATTTTTGGCGTCGCGGATGGATCTTTCAGCCGCAGGAACATAATCCGGACCCCGATGAGTCGAAATGAATTAACAGAATTTTTACTAAATGACCAAAAAAAGAGCGTAGATGATTGCCAGACTTATGCCGGCATAAACGCCTGCAAGAATATCGTCAGCGCAGACACCTATACCACCCGGCAAGCTCTGGAGCGAATCGATGGGATACGGTTTCCAAATGTCGAATAGACGGAATAACAAAAAACCAACCAAAATAAATTCCCAGGAAATCGAAAATGGCACAAAAAGAAATGTAATCAATTGGCCGATTATCTCATCAACGATCGCCGCCGACGGATCGGCATCTCCCAGCAGCTCGGTAGAACGCCCTGCCGCCCAAATCCCAACAATACAAAAAATCAAAAGCGCCGCAGAATTAATGGCGACCTTGAACGCCCCAAAGCTCTCAGGTGAAAGCTGATTGACCGAGAAGCCGCGCGCCGCTGATTCAGCCCACTCCGCAAAAAGGTAAATCAAAACGCCGAGTGCGGATCCGATAGTGCCGGGAGCAAATGGGAAATAACCTACTCCGAAAGTGGTCAATCCCAAAGCCAGATAATCAATTGCACCTTTTGGCTTTCGACTTTGAATCGGCTGTTTCATCGGCATTTAATGACTTAGAATTCAATTCCCTGCTGAGCGAAAATGCCTTGGTGAAACGGATGTTTGATCTCCCGCATCTCTGTAACCAGATCAGCTGCTTCAATAAGTTTTTCGGGTGCATTCCTGCCGGTCAGTACCAGATGCAGATGCGGCTGTTCCGACCTGACGGCGGAAATTTCTGCCAATACTTCTTCAATGTTCAAAAAACCGTAATCCAGAACATAAACCAGTTCATCGAAAACCAACAGGTCATAATTGCCGCTGCGCATTTTTTCTTTACATAATGCCCAGGTTTCCTCGCTGGTTTTTATGTCTTTTTCCTTGTCCTTAGTGTCCCACGTAAAACCAAGCCCCATTGTATGTATCTCTATCCCGAGCCGCTCCAGTGATTCGTGTTCACCATAGCGATCGGTTTTTGATTTCATAAATTGAATCATACAGCAATCGAGACCTCTCCCGGCTGCCCTTACCATTAGCCCGATTGCCGCGGTCGTTTTGCCCTTGCCGTCTCCGGTATTTACCATAAGAAGTCCTTTGGTATTTTCCTTGTAATCAGGACGACGCCATTTGTATCGTTTTTCAGTCATATTTTGAATCAGCAGATCCTGTTCGAAAGGCGCGCAAGACGTTCGTTGTAAAAACCTTCCGGGAAAGCGATTACATTCGCTCCGATATGCCCATCTGGAAAATTCTGGAGTTCTGTCATCCGCCCGTTGAACATATCTATGGCAAAAAAGCGATAAGGTCTGCGTTGACGGATAAACTCAATCAAATCATTCGGTGAATAGCCGAAAGCGGACGATTGTTCCAAAGCCATCTCCATCAGAATAATTGGCGGAACCGACTGTTGAAAAAGACTTTCGGCACCGGCCAGAAAATCAAGCTCCGCGCCTTCGATATCGGCTTTTAGAAAGGTTATCTCATTTTTTATCGAATGCTCTCGGGCAAAATCGTCAAAGGTACGCATTTCTATCTTTATTTTTTTAGTATTCGCACGTCCGTGATCAGCAATAGACGAATGCCCAGAACCAAGTTCGTCAAATAAATGCAGCTCAGCCTCGCCATTGTAACGCCCGAGTCCGAAGTTATAAATCAAAAAGTTCTCAAGTTCGAGCAAACTGACATTTTTTCTCAGAAGCTCGAAAGTTTCCGGATGCGGTTCAAATGAAAAAACAGATCCGTCCGGCCCGACAAGTTTCGAAAAAAGCGTAGTGTACCAGCCGAAATTTGCACCGACGTCAAGACAGCAATCGCCATTTTCGATTATTCTCCCGACGATGTTTGTTATTTCGGGTTCGTATTCGCCGAAAAAGAATACCGTATCCCAAATGTTTGGTGAAAATGATAATTCCAGAATCCGCCCGTCAGGCGTAGAAACGCGGACCTCTTTGGGAAAATTTCTGCATAGCGATTCCGCCAGCAACATCATCCGATATTTACCTTTTGGCAGTGGCCAATGCAGGCCGGCGGATCGTGCCGTCAATAATATGACTCTTTCAAGGTATTCCCGCAATTCTCCGGAAGGCAACTTGAAGATTTGTGGCATATCGGATTGATAATAAAAGCTTGGGTAGCGGCCGTAATGCGGATTTAATCTTCTTCCTCAAGTTCATCGATAGCTTTTGAGAGAGCATTTACTAAATTCCTTTCAGCCGTATCCCAATCTCCTTCGATCCGTAAGCCGGCTGCATTTCGATGACCGCCGCCGCCAAATTTTTCGGCCACACGCGCAACATTGATATTACCTTTTGAACGTAAGCTGACGCGATACTCTCCCGGGCCGACCTCACGCATATAAACAACGGCAAGCACATCACGGGCGGCAAGGGGTATGTTTACAAATCCGTTGTTGTCACCGTCCACTGCACAGGCGGCCTCACGCATTGCCAGGGATTGGCGCATGGTGGCTATCCTGCCCGTTTGATCACGACGGACGGTATTAAGCACCTGCCGCAACAATTCAATCCGCGACCAGGGATAACTGTTATAAACCATCTCCGAAATCGCAGCGGGCCGTGCTCCGGCTTTGACAAGTTCTGAGGCAACTTTCAATGTCCGGTCGGTTGTGTTTGAAAAGTGAAAAGAACCCGTGTCAGTAACCAATGCCATATAGAGACATTCAGCAATCTCTTTGGTAATCCGTCCTCCTATCGCCTTGCAGAGGTTATATATCATCTCCCCGACGGCCGAAGCGGTCGAATCTATCCAATTTATTGTGCCAAAGTGTTCGCAGGTTGCGTGATGGTCAATGTTGACGGTAAATGCATCTTCGAGCCCGGCAATTCCGGGACGCTTGAGATCAGAGCATTCAATCACGAAGACGGCGTCATATTCCTTGTCAAGTGTCTTGACATCACGTATTTCCCCGGCACCCGGCAGTTCACGGTAAGCTATCGGCAAATCGCCATTGACAATTACCTCGGCAGATTTTCCAAGCGAACACAATAGCCAGTAAAGGCCCAGCGATGAACCCAACCCGTCTCCGTCGGGCTTAACGTGAGTAGTAATGCCGAAAAAAGCCTTATTCTCTATTAACTCAACTACTTGACTTAACACTATTCTCGATAGAGCCCTTTACGCTTCCCTTTTTTGCTTAAATTCGCTATGCAGCAGGATCGTCGGACAGACGTAATTTATCCAGAAGTTCGTTAACACGCTCGGCGTTCTCTTCAGCCGTATCCCTTGTGAAATGCAGAACGGGCACATGTCTTATGCTAAGATTGAGCGCGACCTGTCTGCGGACAAACGGCGCTGCATTTTGCAGGGCCTGCATCGCCAGAATGGTGTCTTGTTCCGTTCCCCTGACGAGTACGTAAACCTTGGCATCCCGCAAATCGTCGGCAACCCTGACCTCCGTGACTGTAACCGCTTCAAGACGCGGATCGTCAAGTTCAAAACCGACCACTTCGCTTATTTCTTCTCGCAGAAGTTCTGCCAATCTTTCCGGCCGTCGTCCCATTACAATTCTGTCGGTGCTATTTTTTCGATAACAAAAGCCTCTATTTCGTCACCCACCTTGATATCATTGAAATTTACCAGGCTGATACCGCATTCGTATCCCTGCCGAACTTCAGAAGTGTCGTCCTTAAACCGTTTCAGCGATGCTATGTCTCCCGTCCATGCGACTACGCCATCCCGGATCAGCCGTGCCTTTGCCTGTCTGCGGATGACTCCTTCGGTAACTCTGCAGCCTGCAATTGTACCAATCTTAGATACGCGGAAGGTCTCCTGTACCAACGCTTTGCCGAGGATGGATTCTTTCTCGATGGCATCGAGCATGCCGATCATTGCGGCTTTGATTTCCTCTTCGACCTTGTAAATGACTGAATGCAAACGAATTTCTACGCCTTCCTGCTTGGCAATATCAGCAACGCGTGGTTCAGGACGGACGTTAAACCCGATAATTACGACCGCAGTAGATTCGTTGTCGGCCTGCGTTGCCGAAGCCAGCAAAACATCCGATTCGGCAATAGCTCCGACGCCTGCGCGTATTACGCGAACCTTGACCTTGTCGGTCGAGAGTTTTTCCAGTGTAGCCTTGAGCACCTCGACCGAGCCCTGGACGTCCGCCTTGAGAACAACAAGGAGTTCTTTGACTTCAGCCTGTCCGAGCGATTCGATGCCCCGTTTGGTGGTCTTAAGAAGTGCTGCCTGCCGGGCTTGCATCTGTCGCTTATTGGCGATTGACTGCGCCTGTTCAACGTCGGTAACTACCTGCAGCATATTACCGGCTTGCGGTACTCCCTGAAGCCCGAGCACCTCGACAGGCGTCGATGGCGGAGCCTCTGTAACAGGTTCGCCGCGATCAGAAAACATTGCGCGGACTTTTCCGTAATACTGGCCGACAATGAATGGGTCTCCTACTCGAAGTGTACCCTGCTGAACCAGTACGGTTGCAACGGCGCCGCGTCCTCGATCGAGTTTTGCTTCCAATACCACGCCGGAGGCCAGGCGTTTCGGGCTGGCTTTCAGTTCGAGGATATCTGCCTGCAAAAGAACTGTTTCGAGCAGCGCATCCAGCCCCTGTCTGTTTTTCGCTGAAACAGGAACCATCTCGGTATTGCCGCCCCATTCAACCGGCTGAAGTCCCAATGCTGCAAGACCTTGTTTGACTTTATCCGGGTTAGCGCCCGGCTTATCTATTTTATTTATTGCGACGATAATCGGGACGCCGGCAGCTTTTGAGTGTTCAACGGCTTCGATCGTCTGCGGCATCACTCCGTCATCGGCTGCGACAACAAGTATGACGATATCGGTTGCTTTTGCTCCGCGGGCACGCATCATGGTAAAAGCTTCGTGGCCGGGAGTATCGAGGAAAACAACTCTGCGCTGGACAGACGGATCATCCGGGCTTGGCACATTGACCGAGTATGCTCCTATATGCTGTGTGATTCCGCCGGCTTCGCCTTCGGCGACGTTTGTCCGTCGGATGGCATCAAGCAAAGAGGTCTTTCCGTGGTCAACGTGTCCCATAACCGTAACGACCGGCGGCCTCGGCTCTTCTATGTCGTCGCCGTCTCCTTCGATAATTACTTCTATCTCTCTGTCGGTGATGCTTTCCTCAAATGGCCTGAACGTTACGTCGAAGCCGAATTCAATACCTAATTCTACGGCTATGTCCTCACCAATCGGCTGATTCAAGGTAGCAAAAATTCCCTTAGTAACCAGAAGCTGGACAATATCACGCGGCGGAACGCCGAGAGCTTCGGCAAACTCTCTTACGGTCGCACCTTCGACAAGGCGAACGGGTTTGAATTCACCATCGCCGCGCGGTCCGATTTGCTCAATAATTCTCTCTTCGATAGTACGCTGACGCGGCAGTTCGATTTCTTTTTCGGCAAAGCGGCCGCTTTTTGTTTCAAAAGTCTTGGATTTTCGTCCGCCTGAACGTCCCGGACGGCGGCGGTTATCGGGCGAAGGCGTGTAAACGGTTTGCGGTGAAGATGTTTCGCCCGGCGTACCGCGAAATTCTCCGCGGACGGGACGTGCTTCCCGGCCTGCAATGATGTCACCGGCAAGGCGGCCGACACGCGTCGGTGCATCGGCAACAACCCTTTCTCCAGGTTTTACGCCTTTATCCAATGCGTCGCGGGTTAAAGTCAGCTTTTTAACCTGTGTTCCCGGTTTATGAATTTTTATGTTTGTAGAGGTTTCGGCCGGCTCCTGAGGTTTTTCTGCAACTTTTTCCTCTTGCGGTGCCGGCTCAGCAGTCTCAGCAGCGGCTTCCGTGACAGGTTCGGATGTCTCGACGGCCTTATCTGTCGTCTTTTTCTTCAAAATTTTGCGGACAACCGTCGTTTTTCCTGTTGTCGTGTCGGCTACAGGTGCCGTTTCTGCTGCCGGAGCGGAAGCTTCCGTTTCTTCAGCGGCAGACGGAGTGGCGGCTTCCATGCCTGCATCATATTTCTTGACGACTTTGGCGGCCTTAATTACTTTTACGCTTCGCTTTGGCGCAACTTCGGCTTTTGGGATGTATTTCGCACGCACTTTATCCGCGAGTTCGGCGGTTACCGAATTCGAGGGAACGCTTACATCTGCACCTTCACGCCGAAGGTCTTCGATGATTTTCTTTGCGTCCTGTTTCAACTCGCGTGCGAGTTCGTAAACTCTAACTTTTTTAACTGCTGCCATAATATTCCCAAAAACCAATCAAACAAGCCGGTCAAATCGCATCCGTCCTGGCTGCAATTTTATTTTAATTACGCCTGATACTATTCTGCGGACGGCTCAGTATTCTCTTTATCCGCAGGCTTTTCCGGGGATTCTTCATCACCGGCGGAAACGTTCCCGAATTCCTCGGGATTTGCTTCCTGCACTTCTTTTTCGGAATCAACGGAATCTGAAGCGGACTTAATTTCAGCGCCTTCACTAACTGACATGTTTTCTCCGCTTTCGTGCTCAATGGCGGCTTCAGCCTTTTCGGCACCGGTTTCGGCCGGCAGTTGCTCCGCCTGACGAGTTTCTTCCTGCTGTCCGGCTTCTTTAGCGGCCACGACAGCCTTTGCCGAGCTTAATATCGCCGAGGCCTCGTCAAAAGTCAGGTCAAGAGCATCAACCAGGTCATCGATTGACATCGCGGCAAGTTTCTCGACATCGTCAATACCTTTACCCGCGAGAATTTCTGCCTGGTTGGGCGTAACGCCTTCAATAGCAGTAACAGGCACAGATTCGCCCGAAGCCATCATACGGCCCATCTGAAGCGCGATCTCTTTCTTCAGAACTTCCTCGCTGATTATGTCAATATCCCAACCGACAAGCCGCGTTGCCAGCCTGACATTCTGTCCGCGTTTGCCGATTGCAAGGCTAAGCTGGTCTTCGCTGACGATAACGTGCATTTTGCGACGGTCGATATCCGTAATTCGCACCTGCGAAACCTTAGCCGGAGAAAGCGCATTGGCGGCAAATACTGACGGCTCATCTGACCATTCGATGATGTCTATCTTTTCACCGCGAAGCTCTTTAATTACGGCCTGTACGCGCGATCCCTTCATGCCGACGCAGGCGCCCACGGGATCGACATCCTTTTCATTCGATGCGACCGCAATTTTCGCACGCTCACCCGGTTCACGAACTGCGGATTTTATAACCACCGTTTCGTCGTAAATCTCCGGTACCTCAGTTTCGAAAAGACGTTTGACAAGCTCTGCAGAAGCTCTCGAAACCTTGATCTGCTGGCCTTTCGGCTCTTTCGTAACATCGACTATGACGACACGGATACGTTCGCCCTGATTCCAGACTTCGCCTCGGGATTGCTCTTTTTTCGGCAGAATTGCTTCAAGATTGTTTCCGAGATCGATAATTATGTCGCCGCGCTCAAACCGCTTTATTGTCCCGTTAATCAATTCACCTTTTCGGTCAATGTATTCTTCGTAAACTTTTTCACGGATTGCCTCGCGTACTTTCTGGACAAGAATCTGCTTGGCGGTCTGTGCTGCGATTCTGCCCATTTCCTCCAGAGGAAGCGGAATCTCCAGAATATCGCCCGGCTCTACTTCGTCTCCGGCCATCTCTCTTGCCTCTTCAAGCGATATTTCCGTCGCTGGATTTTCTACTTTTTCGACAACGGTTTTTTGCATCGAGAGTTCAATACCCGCTTCCGGCGTCCACTCGACCTGAATGCTGTCCCCGGTTTTGTCCTGAGAGCGAAAATGCTTGCGCGCGGCCGCTTTTACCGCATCTTTCATCGCCTCGATAACCATTTCGCGATCGAGGCCCTGCTCATTGCAGAGAGCGTCGATATTTTGCTGAATCAAGAATGACATATAAACTTTCCTGCCCCGCCCGGGCGGGACTGATAACTGACTTTCATGCCGGCTCTTAAGTCCGGCCGGTGCGGGAAAATTCCTCCTCGAGGTCAACCTTGAGATTCGCTTTGGCGATTCCCGAATATGGAATCCTTACGGTTCCCGCCTGGCGGTCATGGAATATTATTTCATCTCCTTCAACCGCTTCTATTTTCCCGATAAACGCTTTGGCGCTCTGAAAATCCGGTTTCATCCTGACTTTTGCCTGCCGACCGGCAAACCTGACAAAATCACCGATGCTGTAAAGCTCGCGATCCAGTCCGGGAGAAGAAACCTCCAAAACATATGGCCCGGCAAAAAGATCGACGGAATCGAGCGTAGCATCCATTTGCTGAGACATATCGGCACAATCTTCTATGCTGACGCCGCCGGGTTTGTCTATATAGATCCTGACGATCTTTCGGCTTCGCGTTCCGGCAATTTCGATATGTACCAGTTCAAGTTTCAGAGCCTTGGCCGCCGGTTCGGCCAATTCCCTGATTTTTTCGATTGCCATTGAGTCCGAAGCAGCCATAATTTGCAAAATAAAAAGTGGGCACGAAACCCACTCGACATCAAAAGCGCCTCGCCGGAAAAGAGTATTTTACTCCAACGGCGAGAATTGTGCAAGAGAAATCATAAAAAGTCGCTGATTTTTCCTATTCTCTGATTCAATCCCTCGATGGCTTTACGGATATTTGCCAGTTTACCCGCGTCGGGCCTGGATTCGAATTCTTCCAACATCAGCACCAGTTCGCGTCCGGAGTTCAACAATTTTGTTGATTCCTTTTGCAATTCGGTGGCCTTATCCGGCGCGGCAGCCAAAACCCGCCTGGCCTCCATATTGCCCCAATGGGTAATCCGTACCGTGTAGCGTCGTCCGGCTTCGGCTATCCAGCCTTCATCCTCGAGCTGCTTGGAAATGTTGTCAATATTGGAGTAAAACCCTTCTTTTTTAAGCAGCTCGACCAAGTCAACGTCAACACTCTCTTTACCGCCGGAAACCTCGTAGATCTTTGTCAGCACTTTGTGATATACATTCATATTCTAGCCTCTGACTTGAGAGATTCTGGATTGCCCGATTACCGCTTCCGACGCCAGGCGGGCAACTCCTATCAGTCCCGCATCGTCTCCAAGCACCGAACGCCTAAGTCTAACACGTTCTGCCGGTTGCTGAAATGCCCTGTAGGAAATTTCCCGTTCCAGGCTCTCAATAAACAGGTCCCAACCTGCCGCAGCACCTCCTCCGATAACAATTGCCTCAGGATTCAGCACATTTATCAATCCGCCGAGCGCAATCCCGAGATAGCGGCCGACACGCCGGAAAACCTCTATTGATAATGCATCACCGTTCAAACCCGCATTGTAAACATCCAAAGGCGTGATATCGAGATCGGAATGCAGTGAGGATTCAGGGAAAACCGGAATCAATTCCGAAGCCGTACGCGAAATCGCCGTTGCCGATGCATATTGTTCAAGACATCCATTTGCTCCGCAACCGCATGGATGCCCGTCAGGCTCAACTGCTATATGGCCTACCTCGCCTGCGGTACCGTCCGGACCGCGAAGCAGTTCACCATTGACCATGATACCGCCCCCAACGCCGGTTCCGAGCGTTACCATAATAAAATTTTGAATGTTTACGGCCGCGCCCAGCCAGTTTTCACCGACGGTAGCCGAATTTGCATCATTTTCCAGTATTACGGGCAGTTCAAGAGCTTCCGAGAATACCTTAGAGAACTCCATCCCATTAAGTTCAGGCAGGTTAGGAGAACGAAGTATAATCCCTTCCTTAGAGTTGACGATTGCAGGCACAGCCGCCCCAAAGGCGGCAAAAGCAAAATCGCCCTCTACTTTTGTCATACATTCGCGGGCAGCGGTCAAAATTGCGGCAATTACGTCGCTGCGGCTGCCGCTTGACGGTGTCCGGACTTTACTTCTGTAGAGAATCTCGCCGTTGGTGTTTACGGCAGCCATTCTAAGGTTTGTGCCGCCAAGATCGGCAGCCAGGACAATCCTTTCCATTTATTTTCCTTTGACTGTTATGGTTTCGGCCTTATTGCCTCGGCGGACGTTGGGCTTCGGGGACATTCTTGTAAATCTCTTCGTATTTTGCCCAGCCGTCCTTGATTACGGTTGACATAAGATTGTCTTTATCTACAACAATCACTTCGAGCAAAATTGCCGGAACTTCTTTCCCTATTGCTTCATTGATAAATGGTTTAGCCTCAGTAATTTTTTCCTTTCGGGCCAGTTTGATCGCGGCCTGAACCGCGCCGGAAGCCAACGGAATGATTGGCTTGTAAACAGTCATGGTTTGCGTCCCTTCGGCAATTCTCTGAAGTGCCTCAAGCGCCGCATCCTGCCCGGTAACGAGTATCTTCCCGGCAAGGCCCTTATTTTTCAAAGCCGAAACGACGCCTCCGGCCATTCCGTCATTGGAAACGACAAATGCCTGTATGTTGTCTTTATTTTGCGTGAGGGCGTTTTCGGCCATTTTCAGTGCTTCGTCGGGCCGCCAGTCGGTTATAAAGTTCTCGGCGACGATTTTGATTTTACCGCTGTCAATCGCCGGCTTCAGTACCGCAAGCTGCTCCTTCTTCAGTATCACGGCATTATTGTCCGTTCCCGCGCCATAGACCATTACGTAATTTCCTTCCGGAACCTTTGAAAGTGCGTATTCCGCAATTATACGACCAATTACCGGCACCTGATGCGATATATATAAATCAATTTTATCGGAATTGATCAATCTATCATAGCTGATTACGGGGACGCCTTTCGCCTTTGCCTTTTCAACCATCGAGGCTGCCTGCGTTGCATCGTGAGGTGCTATTACCAGTACGTCAACGCCCTGTGTCAGCAAATTATCGACATCATTTGCCTGTTTATCTGCTTTGTTATCTGCAACGGTTATCACGCATTGCACCTGCTGCTTCTGGCATTCCGCTTCGAAAGCTTCGCGGTCACGCACCCAACGCTCTTCTTTCAGCGTGTCCATTGCGAAACCGATCTTGATTTTTCGGTTCGGATCAGCGGAATCCGATGCCTTGCCATTAGAACCATCGGACTGCGGCCCGACACAACCTGCAACTGCCAGGGCAGCAAAAACCAGTGCAATCAAACGATATTTCATTACGGATTTTTTCTCCTGAAAAAAGAAAACTTTTCGTATAAAACGATGTAATCAAAAGAATTAAAGCAAAAAAATTGCTTGTGAGCAAAGGAAACTGCCCCCGGTTATATCCATTCGGGTAAAGCAAATGTCTCAGATCAATGACGCAAGTCCGGTGTTTTGAACAAGTCCGGTGTTTTGAAAAGGTATTAAGAACAAAACGTCAAACGGGCTAAAGCATTGCGGCAGTTGCCGTCCGTTAACTTTTTGTGGTATAAATTCTTGCATCGAACGCCGTATCTGGTGATTCTATGCGGTTTTGCAATATCTTTTGAATCGAACATTTAGCGGCCAAATACATTGACACCGCGATTGTTTTCGTGTAAAAAGTTTATTGACCGTTCGGTTTTTGAAATTTCGGCCGCTTTAAATTCTGTTCCCCGGGCAAGGTCTTTGTATCTTCAGGGTATCTTCAGGTCGGGAATAGATTTTGGAAACTTATCGCTCTGCCTGTCTTTTTGGCACTGCGGCTGCTTGCAATTGAGGATTGTTAAAGGAGGAGTCAAATCTAAATGCTCGGCAAAAATATTGTTAAAAAATTATTCACTGCTCTCGCTTCCGTTGCGGTCTTGACCGTTTATTCGGCCTGGGTCTTCGCATTACCCAATACCGCAACCGCAGAGATTACCGTCACCGGAAACGTTACAGTTAATGGGCAACCGGCTATTTCTAGTTCAACTGTCCTGTCCGGTAGCACTATTGCAACCGGCGCCAATTCCAGCGCGATCATCAGCCTCGGCAAAACGGGCCGTATCGAATTGCTTGCGGAATCGAGCCTGGTTTTGACATTTTCTGAATCGTCAATTGTCGGCCAGTTAACCGCCGGAAAAGCACGTGTTGCGAATGCCGCCGGTGTTGCCACAACAATTACCACGAAAAACGCCACGATTATCGCCGATGCGGGCCAGGCAGATAACTTCACCGTGGAAGTAGAATGTTCGCATACTCACGTAGATACGACCTCCGGGCTTGTTACCATGCGCGAAGGCACGAATGATCGCCAGGTGGCCGCAGGCGGAACCTCAACGGCCGGTAACCTTGAACAGACAGGTTGCAAACCATGCCTTCGTCCGAATTCCGCTCCGCCGGTCGGGTTTGGCATTCCATGGTGGGTTTTCCTGGTAGCCGGCGGCATTGTTGCCACAACCATCCTTGTCAAAACGGAGAACAAACCTGATGACGATACTACCGTCGTTGTCAGCCCAAGGCAGTAGCTTCGTTTGGTCTCTGCAATCCGATTTTGTAAAATTAGGCGGGTCATATTTAATCAATATGACCCGCTTTCATTTTTCTATTTTTAGAACGGAGTTGCTTTTTCGCTTTAATTTTAAGTTATGCAAATTGCTGTAATCGGTACAGGCTATGTCGGCCTCGTCTCAGGGGCCTGTTTCGCGGAATTCGGCATTCACGTAACATGCGTTGACGTTGATGCCGATAAAATCAATAAACTCAACAATAACATCATTCCTATATACGAACCGGGCTTGGACCAGCTGGTAGAAAAAAATACACGCGCCGGCCGGCTCGAATTCACAACCGACCTTAAGGCAGCCGTCGAAAAATCAACCGTTGTATTCTTTGCCGTCGGCACTCCGCCGAAGGAAGACGGAACGCCCGATATGAGCTTCTATCGCAAAGCGGCGGAAGACGTTGCCGCCGCCATGAACGGCTACAAGGTTTTGGTAACCAAATCCACCGTTCCGGTCGGTACTGGTAAATGGCTGCGTGAATTCATCACCGAAAGAATTCCTGACGGGATGAATTTCGGCGTTGCTTCAAATCCGGAATTCCTTAGGGAAGGCGCCGCCATCCAGGATTTCATGCGTCCCGACCGTGTCGTTATCGGGAGCAATGAACCCGAAGCCATTGAAATCATGAAGGAGCTCTACCGGCCGCTCTATCTTATTGAAACGCCGATAGTTATCACTTCGCTGGAAGCTGCCGAACTGATCAAATACGCTGCCAATGCCTTTTTGGCAACAAAGATTACGTTTATTAACGAAATTGCAAATCTTTGCGACGCCATTGGCTGTGATGTTCACGACGTTGCCCGCGGTATGGGAATGGACAACCGCATCGGTCGTAAATTCCTGCATCCCGGCCCGGGTTACGGCGGCTCCTGTTTTCCGAAAGACACAAAGGCATTGACTACCGTTGCCGACCGCTTTGGCGTGGAAACGCGCATAGTGGATGCCGTAATCGAAGCCAACGAAATACAGCGCCTGGCAATGATCCAAAAGATCGAAAAACTAGTTGGCAATCTTCAGGGAACACGCATCGGTATTCTGGGCCTTTCTTTCAAGCCGGAAACGGACGATATGCGTGAATCTCCGGCGATTGATATCATTCGCATGCTGAAGGAACGCGGCGCTTTCGTCAAAGCCTTCGACCCGGTCGCAATGGAAGAATCCAAACACTACATTACCGGAATCGAATACGCTGCAGATGAATATGACGCCATCAAGGATGCCGATGCCCTGGTCATCGTAACGGAATGGAATCAGTTCCGGGCTCTTGATATGGAAAAGGTCAAGTCGCTGCTCAAACAACCTAAAATCGCCGATTTACGCAATATCTATGAACCGGCAGATATGCGGGCTCTTGGGTTCGATTATGTCGGAGTCGGCCGCTAAACCGGCTGTTTTCCGATGGATTACCGCATAAATTATTTCCGAATTTCGCCCGGCCGGCTTTAACCTGCAACAACGGGCTATGCCGGCCGGGCCGTAAACATCAGTAAACAATGAGTTTAACGCCATTATTTCTCGTAACCGGCGGCGCCGGCTTCATAGGATCGAATCTCGCTGAAGAATTGATCCGCCGCGGCGCACGTGTGCGGATAGCCGACAATTTTGCAACCGGGTTTCGTGAAAACCTGGAAGAGATCGGCGAAGGATTTGATTTTATGGAAGCCGACCTCAGCATTCCGGATATGGCTTCCAGGGCCGTAGAGGGCGTAGAAGCCGTTTTTCACCAGGCAGCCCTACCCAGCGTACCCCGTTCGGTCGCAAACCCGTTAGAAACGCATCAGGCGTGCGTAAACGCAACTTTCAATTTACTGACCGCCGCACGCGATGCCGGAGTTCGCCGTTTCATATATGCGGCCTCGAGTTCCGCATATGGTGATCAGCCGATTTTGCCCAAGGTCGAAACAATGCGCCCGGAGCCGCTCTCGCCCTATGCGGCGGCAAAATTAGCCGGTGAACATTATTGCGCGGTGTTTTACCGTGTTTATGGACTGGAAACCCTTTCTCTGCGTTATTTCAATGTTTTCGGTCCGCGTCAGAATCCTTCCTCGCAATACTCCGGCGTAATTTCCAGATTTATTGACGCTTTTATGAAAGGAATCCGGCCGGTTATCTACGGCGATGGTCAGCAATCGAGGGATTTTACCTATGTTTCCAATGTTGTAGATGCGAATATAAAAGCTCTTGATACAAATTTCGGCCTTGGCGAGGCAATCAACGTAGCTAATGGCGAACGGGTTTCGCTGCTTGAGCTCTACGATGTTTTGCGGCGGATAACCGGCCGGGAAGATCTGGACATTGACTTTCAACCGGAACGCAAAGGCGATGTTAAGCATTCACAGGCCGATAACAGCCTGGCCCGCAAATATCTCGGCTATGAAAAACTCGTAGGGCTGGAAGACGGTCTCCGTAAAACAATCGAATGGTGGAAATCGAGCCGTTTTGCCGTGGATGTAACGAACGCCTAGCGGCCGGGGCTGAATACCGATTCGTCAATCTTGGAATTTATCAGTATTTCTTTGGCCTTAAAATCCGAATATGCAACAAATTGTCCCAAATCAAACCGTTGCGAGTATTTTTCGGGAATAATTATTCCGTCAATCACACGGTTTTTATCGACCGTTGCCGCCGTGGTAAAAGTCCTGCCGCCGATTTCATAGGCCGAATCGAAAGACTTTATCAGATTCGTCTTTTCGTCAATGATAAAATCCGTAAAAAACCCGTCCGGACCCGTCATTCGGAATCCCTTCTGCTTCTTTTTGGTTTCGGGAAGAGGACTGATTCTGACGCCATTCTCACCAAACCTCATCAACATCGGAAATCCGAGCGATGTAACAGGAGGCAACGTTATACCCGGAAAAGACGAAACAGTGTTTTGTCCGTCAAAAACCTGTTTAATACTTTGAAACGGCGTCTGGATATCGAGGATATATTTCTCCCCGGCGATAACGGTCGAAAAACCGCCCGCAATCGCCTGTTGAAATGCCGAAGACGTAACATCGACCGAGCCGCGGATTACAAGCGTCCTGATCGTCCGCAGTTTATCACCGCCATGTGCTTCAAAAGCGGCCTTTGCCAATGCTTCTGGAGCATCGCCTTTGGCAATTGTTGAAGTATTCTGCCCGAGTGTTGAAATTGAACCGAAAACCAGGAAAGCAAAAGCGGCAACTGCAGCAAAGGATTTAGTCATATAGGCTATTATCACAGAAAAAACGCCGGGACGGCAATAGCCGCCCGGCTTATCAGCAGGAGGAGGACAAAAGAAAACTGCTTACCAGCTGAATCTGGCCTGAAGTTCGATGCGTCGGTTAGCAGACGAGCCGCCACCGCCGCCACCCGGTCCGAAGCCGCCAAAAGAACCTATGGTCGAAACAGACTGCCCGAAACGGCTGGAGGCAAGATTGCCGACTGGAGCGTTGAAATTAACCGTATTGAGCAGATTAGAGAAATTCACACTTAAATTCAGGTTATAGGGTTTCCGCGTATCGCTACCGCCAAAGAAACCTGCGAATCCACCCGGACCGCCGCCACGCGGACCGCCACCTCCGCCGCCGCGGGGACCGCCGCCCGGACCTCCGGCCATCATGACGTTACCGCCGCCGGCGGCTCCGCCCTGGCCTGCAGATGCATTTTGGGCCGGGGATTTTCCAAACCCGAAAGTCTTACCTATTCTCAGATTTACATTGAAAAAGGTCGGAGACTGGCCGAAATTTCGCGGGATTACCTCATTGGGATTGAAACCCGAGACATCGCAGAATGAAGTATGCAGATTTAGCTGGTTGCAGCGGGCTACCAGTTCACCGAAAGTCGGCCGTTCGGTAAATAGTCCGTCTCCGTTTGTATCTACTCCGCGGATAATGTTGAAGGGACGTCCGGAATTCCATATAACGAAAGGATTCAAAGAAATCCGATACGGCAGCGTAATGTTGCCGCCAATGGTAAAACTGTGCCGTATATCAAATGAACTGCGGCCGTATTCATTGGAAAGGTCATATGAATAAGCGGGGAAACTTCCGGCTCCGTCCGTATCGCCTTTGGCAAATCCCAAGCGGTAAAAGCCGAAAAATGACAGACGTTGGCTGAAAGTGGAACGGAAATTTACCGCCAATTGGTTCTGATTCTGAACTCCACTCGATTCGTACTCATATATATCGCCTCTTGTCGGGTTCGGTCGCGGTGCGTTCAGACAATTGATCTGTGCCGGACAGATTGGTGCATTTATATTGCGTGTACGCAGAGCATGGAGAGTCCGCGAACCAATGTAAAAGACCGAGAGTGTAGTCCGCATGGGCAGTTGCCGCTCTACTCCGAGTGCTGTCTGAAACGTGTATGGAACCTGAAGATTCGGAGCAATAAGCCTGACCGTATTTGACTGTGGCAGAGCACTAAGTATTTGTTGTGCGGTCGGGACATTGCTGACGCCGTTGAGAGTGAAAACCGGCTGCTGAAGCAAGGCAATAGCGGCGGCTCTTCGAACCGGATCGGGATCAAAGGAGTTGACAATCAGGCTAAGCTGCTCGGTCCCGTTAAATCTGAGTGCCTGCAATGTCAGGTTTTCGCTGAAACGGTCATAAAACCATCCGAAGCCACCGCGAAAAACCGTTTTGGGCGCTTTGGCGCCGCCTGCTCCGGGCGACCAACCGAAAGAAATGCGGGGAGCGAAATTGAAATTATCACTGATATTGGTCTGATTTTCATACCGAAGTCCGAGGCTGAGTGTAAAAGAAGGTGCTATCCTCCAGTCATCGGTAACAAACAGCCCGTAGTCTGTCCGCGAGACGCTCTGCAGAGGGTTGCCGACCGTAATACGGAACTGGGTCGGGTAGGAGAGTCCCTGCAAGGTATCGCGATAATTACTTAAATTGATAAATGAAAATGTACCGTTGAAATTATTTTCCGAACGATCGTCAATGGAAACCGATCGGATGCGGACACCGAATTTGACTGCGTGTTGTGCCGATTTGCCGAAAGAGGTAGTTGTATAGTTTTGCAGTTCCCAGCTACGCTGTTTATTGAAACTCAGCCCAATCTGTGAACCGCCGCCGGTAAAAGCCTCTGCCACGGAAATCGTCGGCAGCGAGTTGTCTCCTGTCTGTGAGTTTTTCTGCCAGTCGAATTCGAAACGGGTTTCATTGACCGTCTTGGGGTTGATTATCGAGGTCTCGGTAACGCGGAAATCATGGTCGTAAAAGGTTGAGGCATAGGCGCGCTGCGGGAGCGAGGTACCGCCGATGCCCAGATTGTCCTGCGTTGAGCGGGAATAACTGTATCGAAAAACAAGTGTATTTTTATCGTCTATTGCGTAATCCAGACGCGGAGAAAAGGAAAAACGCCGGCTCGGAACCGTAAAGTCCTTTTGCAAGGGAACGGGATTCAGGTTTTGATCCAGCACGATGGCATTAAGCACAGAGTTGTTATCAATATCCCGTTTGTTTATTTCGAAAAAGTACGAAGCTTTTCCTTTCTTGAGCGGACCGGAGACGTTCCCGCCAAAGAAACGCGTCTGGCTAGGTGCCCGGTTGGCAGCAAAAGGATTCCGTGAATTGAGGCTTTCATCGTTGAAATTACCGAATATGCTGCCTCTGAATCTGTCAGATCCGGGTTTGGTCAATATCTCGATGCGTCCGAAGCCGAGCCTGTCATATTCGGCGGAAAATGGATTCTGGTTTATACGAATTTCCCTGATAGCCTCCTTCGGCGGCAATTGACCGCCCGTAAAACCGTCTATGTAAATCTGGCCGCCATTTGGTCCTGCGGCAGCGCCGGCAAGAGCCTGCAGCGCGGAGGCAAGTTCGTCCGGATCGTCCGGCAATGCTTCCAGGTCTTTATCTTTCAGCACTGTCGCACCGGCATTGTTTGCCGGATCGGTCGAGACTTTTCCCTCGTCCGATACTTCGACATTTTCCTCGACCGCCTCGACTGAAAGAGGGACAATCAATTCGGTCTTCTGCCCGGCTGTTACTTCGACCTCTTCGTTATCGTATAAAGCAAACTTATCGGCCTTGACCTTAACCGAGTAAATCCCGGGAGCAAGGCCGCCGACGGTAAATTCGCCACGTTGATTGCTGGTCGTCGTTTTGGTTTTACCGTCCTTACCGGTTACGGTTATCGTCGCGCCGACGACAACCGCACCAAGCGTATCCTGAACCTGTCCGCCGATGCTGCCCGGCTGTTGGGCATATATGTTAAAAACAAAAACCGGAGCAATTATTAGTGCCGTTAGAATCCTGGAAATTCCCTTCATCGTATAAATCCCTCAAAAAACAGTGAAAGCAGACCTGTCGGGGAAACAGAACCGTGCCTGTTAAAAAAATAATTTAATTTGTCAATAATATGGTTACTATCGTGCCCCTCTTGGCGCCGGAAACTAAAGTCTTCCCTCAGTTTCCGAAATCGAAGCCTTCCAATCCGGGAATTGTAAATCCACCCACGCCGCCGTTTCTGCCGCCGCGGCCTTGGGTCTGTGCCTGCGCAACCGCAAGCAGCGGCCCGACGCCGGCCAAAACCTTGATTGCAAATACTTTATCTTGCGGCTCTGTCTTATTTGCCGAAACTGCTATGACATCTCCCGGCTTGAGGTCGGCAAGACTGATTGCCGGAAGCCGCTCGTACATATCATCGATTCCGCCACGCGGTCCGCCGGCACCGCGACCCATAAAGCCGCCGTTTTGTTGTGGCGGGCCGGCTTGTCCCTGAGGAGTCTGTTGCGGTTGTTGCGGCGGCTGCTGTCCCTGCGCGGGTGCTCCTGCCGGACGGATGCCGCCCATTCCCTGGCCGCCTCCAAATTGAAACATCCGCTGCAGCATTTCTTCGGGAAAACGCTTGACCGTGGAAAACTCGCGGAAAGAAACGGCTATCTCCTTCTTGGTTTTGGAATCTTCGAGGAGAATTTCTTTTTTCTCGATGTCTATGGATTTTACGGTGCCGACAATGGTCTGAAACGCTCCGGTTATGATTTCTTCTGCCGTGAATGTCGTCCCGTCAGGGCTGCGGTCGCCAACCGCACGAAACATATCGCCCGGCTTAATCTCTGCAATCGAACTCTCCAGAGCTTCGGCGTAGCTTATTGAATTCGGCCGGTAACGCTTGATTTTAGCGTCGGGTTTAGGCGTCACGACAACGCTTGTCGTATTCATCAATCCGCGGATTTCGACAGTTATCTGGTTGCCGGCCATATTAACGGCGGCAACACGCCCCGAGATACCACGCTTCGCCCAGCGTTCGGCTTCTTTGGCGCGTTTCTGTGCCAGTTCGGATTTTGACATCAGATAAATGGTTCGCGCCGGATAGATTGAAGTCCCCGGCTCGGGAATTGCCGAAACCACTACCTTGTCTCCGGTTTCTATTTCGTCAATTTCTACCGAAACTGCAGATGCCAGTGACGTCGGATTATCAGGCGAAACTTTTTTGAATTGAGACTTATCGTTTATTGCGGCCGTGGTAACACCGTCTTTGGTCTGGATCTTGATTGCACCGGGCTCGACGGTTACAACTTCACCGGCAATCAAAACAGGCTTAATCCCGCCGGCTTGCGCCGAAACGGAGCCGGTGGTAATCAACAAAGCGCAAAGAATAAAAAAAGAGTATAAAAAAGTTTTCATAAAAGCTTTCCGGACCTGGCCGTAATTTGAATAAATCAAACAAGTCTTTAATACGAATAACTTCCGCAAAAGTTGCCGAAAGTATAGACGTTAATTTTATCCCAGAGGTTTACAGATTATTGTAAAGTTTTGTAAGAAAAGGTACTTATCGGTCAAGAAGCAATAACGCCCTGACGCCGGCCCGTGACGGCCAGCCCCACACCTGCAGCAAAAATCAGCAAAAGGGCAACTGTCCACAAATACGGCAATGAAAGCAAAAGAGTCCAAAACAATACGCCGAGGATTGCGGCCGCCGATTCGCTGTGAATATTCCAATTAATGAGTTTTAAAATTCGCTTTCCTACTGTAATCTGCAGGGCAACACGTCCAAAAAGATATGCAAGCATAAGTACGATAAATGCCATCAGCCAAACAAGCGCACTTAGATAATCCGGAAGGACGGCCACACCCGCAACAACCAGAAAAATGACCGTCAGCAGCCCGCCAAAGCCGTATAGAACAACTTTCATCGTGGAAAGACGTATATTTGCAATGGCACGTCCTACAGCACCGGGCGCTATTGTGGAAAATATCATTGTAATGAGGAACCAGAATATTACTGAGATCAAACGCTGAGCCAAAAAAGCCAGAGAGAGAGTCGGGGATAAAATACTCGCAGGATTTTTACCTATTTCACGAAGTTCGTCTTCGAAAATTCCGAATACTATCGTTTCCTTGCCCATTGCACGTCCGGGGTTACTTTCAGCCGGACGATATGCTCCGCCGATCACTATAACGTCGCCGCCGACAAATGATCCCGCATTTTGGATAACATTCCCGCCAATCACGCCGACATCGCCGTCAACCGTGCCATTGACAATGATATCGCCGCCAAAGACGAAAACCTCGCGGGCTTTGCCGTTTACGACCACATTTCTGCCGACTACCGCTACCTGCTGATCCGAGGATTCATCAATGACTGTCAACGGCTCTGCGGAATTGGCGGAATCTCGTTCCGGGCCAGGAAAAACTTGTGCCGGGCACACGAAGAAAAGCGAAAGAAACAAGAAAATGGCAGGTTTGACACGGCAAAGCCGCAGGGTCATGATTACCGAACGTCCGGAAAAAAACAGGAATTTCTTAAAGAGCAGCAAATCTAATCCTTCTAATAGTTTACAAGTCTTTTTGCATTATCTTTTTGACGATAAATGCTGAAAATAAAACAAATGCAAAGATAATAACCGCATAAAACGATGAAATAGCCCAGATTCGCTGGAGAGCTTTCGCAAATGCTGCCATTGCAATGCTTAGATCATAAACAAGATGCAAAACAAGCGATGAGGCGCCCAGAATTTTCTCGACCACCGAGATTGCGGGGAGTTCCCCACGCAAATTAAACGAAGTTAAAAAAAATGCCGCGAAAATGCCGAAAGCCACTAAAATCAAAGTCGCCGAGCGCAATTCCCCGATTGAACGCAATCCGGAAACACGGCTTTCAGCGACAGCTACTATACGAACGGAAAAATCTTCAGGGAGTTCGATGCCGTTAGAATCGGCAAACTCTTTATCCAGTTGATTCAAAAGAACCTTTTGGAAGTTCACCTCGGCGCGGCATTCGGAGCATTCGTTTAGATGTTGTTCGACGGAAGCTTCTTTACTCTTATCCAGTTCTCCATCCAGATAAGCAGCAAGGTCATCTCCGGGACACATTAGCCGATTTTTGGGCTGCTGGTCGTCCAATTTACGTAACTCCTATGTTTACAATAGTATGCTGGCGAGTTCAGAATCCGTCAAAGCCGCGTTCCAAAAGAATTTCACGCATCATTTCGCGCGCCCTGAAAAGTCGGTTTTTAACGGTCCCAAGCGGAAGGCCCGTAACTTCGGCAATCTCGTCGTAACTAAGCTCCCTGGAATGCCTCAAAACAATAAGTTCGCGGTATGAGGCGGGCAAACACCTTACGACGTCCTGCAGTTCCGCTCGCCATTCGCTCCTTTCCCGGAGTTTTTCAGGTCCGGGCTGGGAGCATTCCAACTGGAGTTGATACGTTCCATCGGCATTTTCGGTTTCGATACTTTGGCTTTGAACGGAATTTCTTCGGAGATGATCTATTGCCGCGTTGTGTGCAATGCGGTACAGCCAGGTCGAGAATTTATACTCGGTGCTGTATTTATCAAGGGAATTATAAACTTTGATGAAAGTTTCCTGTGTTACATCGAGCGCCGCATCATAGTCGCCGATGATTCGGAAAATATAGTTGACGATCTGTCTCTGATAACGGATTACCAGTGCCTCGAAATCCTCTTCGCGGCCAAGCGCTGCACTTTTGACCAGATCAAGATCTGAAATTGATGATTTCCCGGCAAGCAGTTCGGCTGACATGTGTAACCCCGGTCACCAAAAATGGTAATCTGCAGATATTCTGACGGAAGATTGCCGATAAAAGCAATAAAAGCGATGTAAAGATTCGTAAAGGCCGGAATTTTGGATTTAGCGAAAAGCCAATGACGCCAGTCCCGCCGGTGCGGCCAAACCTTCGAAATCCAATGCCTCATTTGGCAAACGAAGTCCGACATCCTCAGCGCGCAGAATCGTTGCCGCTTTTCCGAGAGCTTCGCGGCAAACGGCGATAATCTGCTGCGGAACCAGTTCCCCGCCTATCAGCAGGAGACGGCTAAGCCTAACTCCGTCAGGAGAATCGGCGAACCGGTCGTTGTAATACATCAAAAGGCGGTAAACCTCATCTTCGATTTCATTTACCGTGCAGGAGACCGAGCGGACAACCCTCGGTTCTCCCCGGCGGAGAAGCAGAGCGACAAAACCGTCGGATTGCGAACTAATCAACAATGAATCAACCTCTTCACCTTCAGAAAGTATCCATCTTGTCTCAGCAACCGCACGCGGAAGAATCAGGCCCGCCTGCCAGCCGAAATCTTCGAAAATTGTTTCGTATTCATCTAAAACAGTAAGTTTAACCGCAGCGGCAAAAAATCTCAGCCGGCCTTCCCGGTCATTTGATATGGGGAAATACGAAAGCCTCATTTCCGCGGCCGGACAGCCAAAACTCTGCTCCGATTTCCAGTCGATGACTTCGGCAAGATTATTTTTGAGATCCTTGTCGTTTTCTACGGTAATGATTGCCGTTCGGGCAGCATTGCTCGGCAGCGAGACAGACCATTTCTTCTGTCCCAATAAACCGGCCGAAGTAACGGCCTCTTCGAGTATGACGCGAAATTCCTGCGGTGCGGATATATTCGTTTCGGAAAAAGCAGGACGCAAAAGACCTTTCGGAACTTCTACGGCAGATGCACGATTTATGGAATAACGGTTTTGTCCGTCTTTTGATAATGAAACTGCCGTTACCGTTTCTGATTCTATCCCTATGGCCGCATTGGGATAATTCGGTTGAGTAAATATCTCAAACATTAGTTGAAAATAAGAAAATAAATTGCTGCTGGAGTAAAACTTTTGAGATTGCCGGGTCAGTATTCCTTATAAAGCTTACCCTCCGTGTCGGTTCCGTCCGCCAAACTTCGGACATCTTTCAATCCGGTTTCTCCCGGCGAAAGCGGATCTTCTCCGGTTATCTGTTCCCATTCGGCACGTTCCAGAATCGGATCATAGGGCATTTCTCGAAGGTATTTATCGGCTACCAGCTCGTCAAGAGACTTAGGCAGACGCCCTTTGTCAGAGGCATATTGATCTATAGCCCGCCGCATTTGCCACAGATTTTCCTTTAGCACCGTCTCGCGTGCGTGCTGTACGCTACGCTGATATGTCGGCACGGCAACCGATAGGAGAATTATCAGAATAAACATCGCGATCATTAGTTCAAGCAACGAGAAGCCGTCGTTCGATCTACCAATCGCTGTATTTCTCACCATTCAAAGCCTCCTCTTTTGAAGCGGAGCGAATATCAAAAACATTGATTTTGTCCCATTCATCATCCTTTGCCGATTGATACGATGACCGGATTTTCCAATCTGACTTGCCGGTCATCGGATCAATCGGTAGTTCGCGAAGGTAAACTTTCGTCATGACACCTTCATTATTTATCTCAGTCGCCTGTTTGGTCCCGGCAGAAATTCCGCTGCCACCCTGCAGATTGAGCCCGCGCGGTCTGACGCGGACACCTTCGACCAATATTTCCAGTGTCGGCGGGTAGCGATCAGGATTATCCACAGTAAAAATTGTGCAATCATCTATGACGACACGTGTCCGCGGATCCGCCGGAACATTTGCACCGCGTCCCCGTCCTATCGGATTTCCGGTCGAAATAGATCCTTGAGGACAGGCGCCGAGTGTGTCTCGTTTGAACTCGTCAATCGCTGCGCGAACCGTCCTGAGAGTTTCCCTTAGCCTTGCTTCCTTTTGCCTCTTGACCGCTTTTTCTGAAATAGGCACAGTGGCGGCAACAAGCACGGTCATAACTGCAAGGGTTACGATCAATTCGAAAAGCGTATAACCCGCCGCCGAAGACGGATGTAAGGCTTTAGTGCGTTGTTTACCAATGATGTTCAAAACTTCAACTGAAATGCCCTGCCGTCAGTGGAGAGCAGATTCAAAACATCCTTTTCAAGTGAAAGCTCAGGCCTTCCGTCGCTGAGAGCTTCAATTTCCAAATATGCAATGATGCCAAAACCGGTTCCGGTGATGCCCCCTCCCGGAGACAACGAAACAAATGTCTTGCCTTCCTGATTCAAGAAAGGAGTGACGGCCGAATTGGCAGTGCCGGGACCAAAAATATCCCCGTAAGTAATTGATCTGACAGCCAGTTTTGCCGGATCGTAATGAAAACCCAGTACTGCGGAACGAAAAGCCGCATCTGACCGAACCATAACGGGAACCAGAAGCCTCTCGCCTGCTTTTAGGTTACGGAGATATGACGGAAGCGAAAATTCCGCCGTTCCGGCTGACGATTTTTCTGCTTTTGTTGCATCATCCTTTACCGGCGCCAAGGTCTTTCTCAGATTGTCCGGCTGTGCGGCCGTGTTCGTGGACGCATTCATTGCAACGGTTCGCAGCTCGAGTGATTTTACCGCCGTATCCACGGGATTTAATTCAGGTCCGGTCTTGGAATTGCTTTGGGCAGAAGTTTTACCGCTGTCAGAAACGGCCGCACCGCGGACATAGTCAGCTGATTCAGCAGTCTGATCGGGGAGTTGAATTTCCTGATAATTTGGGATTCTACGCATCTGTGCGATAAATTCCTGCTTTTCTTCCTCTATTATCATCGATTCCACCGAGCCGGAGGTCGGCGTTGCAAGGCTTCCGCTCGGGCGCTCTACCAGATCTTCCGGGACGATAGCCGGTGCCCTTATTACCCTTGGAGTAATTGCAATAACTATGTCCACCTGCCGGTTGTCACGGGTCGGGGCGGTAAAAAGCCGTCCAAGAATCGGAATCAGTCCCAAAAGCGGGAGGCCGGCTTTACCTTTGCTTTCAACGTCCTGGGCAACGCTTGCGAGCAGAAGCGTACGGTTGTTTTGAATTCTTGCCGTTCCATTGATTTTTCGTTCGGAAAATACGGGATTTGTAGATGATCCGCCGGCGATGACGTCTTTTGATTCGATTTCCATCGCTACCTGGACGTCCTGATTGGGAAACACTATCGGCTTGAATTTCAGCGTAAGCCCGACCTGTTCGTAATTGATGACATCGGAGACTACGCCGTTATTGGATGTATTTGCCGCGGTTACGAATTGAGCGGTTCGTACCGGAACACGCTGACCAATTCGCGCCGTCGAATCCTCATTATTAAATGCGTGAATCTGCGTCGAAGCCAGCAACTTTGTATTGGATTTATCCTGGAAAAGCACAAGATTAGACGATGGTAAAACTATTCCTGCTCCGAATGCCGACGGGATCACGTCAGCGGCAGCCCGGCCGATACGGCCGAATAATTCATTGCCGCCGAGTCCTACGACGCCGCGTGTAGTCCCGCCCAAAGTAGTCAATTCAGCCTCTGATCCGATTTGATTTCCAAGCCGAAGTAGATCTGATTTTGACACTTCGTAGATAGCTACGTCCATCACTACTTCAGCCCGATCCTTATCGAGCGAGTTTATCAGTTTCTCGAACAATGCGATGTTTTCCGCGGTATCACGAATCGTAAGGCTGTTGGTAGCGGCATCTTCTACTACTATGGTTTGAGTCCTTCCGGGTTGTGCCGGAATAGCAGTTTGAATGATTGTTTTAACATCCTTCGGATTTGCATTGGCCAGATAGAAAGTTCTCAGAACCAACTGCTGGAAATTCGTCCGCCGGGTGTTCGAGGCTACGAGAATTGTGCGTGGACCAACGCGTTGAAAAAACAGATTCTCCTGAAGAAAAATATAATCCAGCGCACGCGCCGGAGTAACATTTTTCAGTTCGATACGGACCGTGCGTGTCTCAAGCCGCGATTCGGAATCAAAAAGCACATTGAGATCCAGATCATCGGCAAGCTGCTTAATGATAAATGTAAGGTTTACACCTCCCGGGAAAGGGAGATTTTTTAATTGTTCGAGTTTTTGCGGTAATTTTACATCTTCCGGCCTGATTTGATTCCCGGAGGCAGGCGTAATTTTTACTTCATTCTTCGTCGGGCTGTTCTTCTTTTGGCTCTCTTCCTGCAGTCTGAGCATTCTAGCCATTTCAGATTTCGCCAATTCATTTGCGGGATCGAAAGCATACGCCTTTCTGAATGCCAGATATCCGGCCTGATAATCTTTTTGTTCAGCTGCTTCGCGGCCTTTACGCATATACATCTGAGATGCGTTAAATAGTGCCCGCTGAAGATGCAGTTTATATTCCGGGTTCTTCGGATTCTCGCTTACGGCCAATGCAAAAGCCTCTGCGGCTTTGTCCCATTCCTCAGCCACTTCATATTTAAGGCCTTGCTTAAAATACTTTTTACCGTCGCCAAAGGCTAACGTGGTAACAGGAGAGAGAATGCTCAGGAGCAACAAAGCTGCCAGGACGCGGGAAACAATTTTTTTTTCCATATTTGCAAAATCAGGCGACGTTAGAAAAAGAAGCACCTGCCGCCATCGGTACAACACGAACTGAAAGTAATTAAGTTGCAAAAAATGACCTATTTTGAAATAAGCCGAGACTTTCCTGGCGTAATTTTGGGCTTTCCGGGCGTAAAATGCAAGCGGTTTGTTAGGAAATTGCCGTTTTACGGAGAATCCGCAGACGAAGGATATCCAATGCCGCCTGGCTTGCGCGCCAACGAATCAATTCCCTGTCGCCCGGAAGCAGCAAATGCTTTGTAAAAACTCCGGCAGGGGTTGCGCAGCCAATGTAAACTGTACCCACCGGTTTGGATTCGGAACCGCCGCCCGGCCCGGCAATTCCGGTTACCGAAATAGCATAATCAGTTTTTGCCAGATTTCGCATACCTTCTGCCATTGCATGTGCTGTTTCTGAACTGACAGCTCCGAATTTACCGATCACCGTTTCGGGCACCCCGAGCATACTTGTTTTGGCTTCGTTAGAATAGGTAACGACGCCCTGCATAAAATACGCGGAAGAACCCGGCACCTCCGTAAGCCGCATCGAGATTAGCCCGCCTGTACAGCTTTCCGCAGTTGCTACCGTAAGTTTTCTTTCGGAAAGAATACGGCCTACAACCTCTTCCATTGTGCTTCCATCCGTAGAAAAAACCGCATCTCCCAGCTTTTCGCAAATTCGCAAGGTAAGTTCATCTAAAATTTTGTCAGCGTTGGTAATGCTTTTATCCAGAATTGAAAGATGAACCTCTACCTCGACGCGATTGAATAAAATGCCGGTTTCAACGGAAGAGTAATCGCCGTAAATCGGTGCAATTGCTTCATCAACGGCTGATTCGCCCATGCCGGAAACACGCAGAACCCTGGTCCGGGCGACAATATCGCCGCCAATTTCCTTTAACAGCGGCTTTACATTTTTTAGAAACATCGGCTGCATTTCGCGCGGCGGGCCGGGCAATACTGCAAGCACTTTACCGTCAATCCGCAACATCATACCTACAGCCGAACCGTTTGGATTGGGCAAAATTTCGGCCCCTCTGATAACGTATGCCTGGCGTTTGTTGATTTCGGGCATCTCGCGCCCCCAGCGTCTGAACCGCTCGCGAAGGTCGTCCAATAGTTCCTGATGAAAAACCAATTCATGGCCGGTTGCGAGTGCTACCGCCTGTCGGGTTACATCGTCATCGGTAGGCCCTAACCCGCCGGTTGTAATTACTATGTCCGATCTGCTCAAGGCATCGGAAACAACCTCACGGAGCCGTTCGATATCGTCGCCGACTATTGTCTTTAGTTTGACTTTTATACCGAGTTCAAGTAATTGCGAAGTTATCCAAAGACTGTTGGAATCGGTCTTGAATGGCGTTAAAAGTTCGCTGCCGATCGCAACAATTTCAGCTGTCAGCATAACAATTATTCGTTATCTTCCGTTTTTTGAGAAACAAATCTCCGATGCGGGATTATTCTCCGTAAATTTCAACTACGGGTTTTCCCTCCGAATTGATGTAAGCGCGATACATGCCTTCGGAATTGAACGAGATGGCGATGTTCCCTAAACGGTCAATTGCAATTATCCCGCCGTCACCGCCAAGATTCTGCAATTTTTGCTTAATCACAAGATCAGCAGCCATCTGAATTGGCAAAGATCGATATTCCATCAAAGCCGAAATGTCACGTGCGACGCCCAGACGAATGAAAAATTCCCCCCAACCGGTAGCCGAAACCGCACAGGTTGCATTATTTGCGTAAGTCCCGGCACCTATAATGGGTGCATCCCCGACGCGGCCATATTTTTTGTTGGTCATTCCTCCTGTCGAAGTGCCGGCCGCCAGATTACCGTCCTTATCCAACGCGACGGCACCGACTGTACCAAATTTGTTATATGGCTCTTCTTTCGCCGCAATTGAACCGCTTTTTGGTTTACTCTTCTCTTTTTCTTCTTTCAGAATTCTCTGAAGAGCATCCCATCGTGGCTGCGTCCAGAAATATTTCGGGTCAACGAGCTCGATTTTCTGCTCTGCGGCAAATTGTTCGGCACCATCACCAATCAGCATCACGTGTTCGCTTTTTTCCATAACCGCACGCGCGAGCGTAATCGGATTTTTGACACGGTGAAGACCTGCAACAGCCCCTGCCTTCAGTGTTTTACCGTCCATTATCGAAGCGTCAAGCTCATTACGGCCATCGTGGGTAAAGACGGCACCTTTTCCTGCATTGAAAAGTGGAGAATCTTCAAGAATACGGATTGCAATCTCAACGGCATCGAGACCGGACTTTCCGGCCTGAAGCGCCTTGTAACCTGCCATTACGGCCTCTTCCAGCTTATTTCTGTATTCTTTTTCAAGTTCTGGCGACAAGGAACCTTTTTTTATGACCCCAGCACCGCCATGAATCACAAATCCGAGTCGCGGATTTTGCGGACCTTGTAAAACCTTGCTTTCGGGCGGCAGAGGCTTTTGCGAAGTAACAGGTATAGCAAATGGCAGGATAACTGCAATCAATGCGGCCGAAAAAATTTTCTTGATTTTCATAGCAGAAAAAACCTTCCTCGAATGAGAATAGAAACGTTCCTGAGAGTTTAGTCGAAAATACTTAAGTTTTCTAATCAGACAATCCTATTGACGTCCCAGATTCAAAAAGTTCTTAAATTCAGGCAATTCCGCCAGTTTGCGAATCTCCAGTTGTGCCCAGGGCGACAGATCAGATACGCCAGCGGCGACTTCCTGATATATTGTCTTCCAGTCACGCCATTCGGTTGCGGCAATTTCCTCTTTTTCGGGTTTAATTTTCCCGTCATATCTTCCGACAAAAACAGGACAAATTTCATTCTCAACTATGCCATCTTTTTCTGCCGTGTATCTGAAATCCCGCAGTAAACAGATGAGCCGGACATTGCGAATACCAAGTTCCTGCCGCAGCCTTCTTCGGGCTGCATCCGCCGCTGTTTCATTCAAACGCAGATGTCCGCAACACGAATTTGACCAGACTCCGGGCCAGGTCTTCTTTGATAAAGACCGCTGTTGCAGAAGAAGGCGGCCGCGTGAATCGAAAATGAATATTGAAAATGCGAGATGAAGACGTGTATGCGCATTATGGCTTTCTTCTTTGTCGCCTGTAGCTACCGGCTTGCCATCTTCATCGGCAAAAACAATTTTATCATCGAAACTATACCGCCTGTTGAGGATTAAAAATGTAACCGCGGCCGCAATTAAAAAGCCGATTAGTACGGGAATGTAAATGCCATTCCATAAATTAATCCACGTCCAGAAATAAACTATAAACAATGACGAAATAGCCATTTGCATCGGTACCGGAAGCAGAGGACGGAAAAAATAAATAAAAATTTCCAGAATAGCTGCACCGGCCGAAGCAGAAAATAACCATCCGGCAAAGTTAGAAAGTGGAACACCATAAAAAAAACCGCCTTCATGGTATTGCCAGAAATTTAGACTTACGGCGCCGGGATCCAACACGAGATCAAAAAGAGTTGCAATTACCGCAGTGCCGAATATTCGTTGTATTCTGTTGTCGGTAAATTGATTGGCAATCGCAAAAGCTCCGAGAATCAATGGCGGCCATGCAAATGCAACGGTCCAAGGCACAATCCCGAATAGTTTGAATCCAAGCAGATGTGAATAGCCGAAATGGCCGTAAGGAAAGCCGGTAATTATCGCGGCTGCTTCTATTAAAATTGAAAAGACGGCAAGGATTGAAAACAAAACAAATGCTTTTCGGTATCCGATCCACCAGCGAAGCGTCCAAAAAGTAGGTAGAGCGAAAATAATAAGACTTGCAGCCGAAATTAAATCTGCACCTGGCGGAAATTCAGAAAATGTAGTAAAAAAAGCTCCCGCCGGCAATAATAAAATAGCGGCGATATTGGCAAACAATTGCTTTTTATTTATTTTTGACACAAATAACTACGTGAAAATATTACTGATTATCAGCCGCCCGCGTTTTTGGATATATGTTTTGGGACCATATCTGGTCGGACTTGCAGCCGGAGCCAAGTCTCCGGATGATTTTCTGCGTCCTGACGTTACAATTTTTTTATTTTACTTTTTACTGCCTGCCAATCTTTTAATCTATGGCATAAATGATATCTTCGATTTCGAAACCGACAGTCTTAATCCAAAAAAAAATGATTATGAGATGAGGCTGCCGGCAGAAGCACACTCATCTTTGATAAAATCCATACTAACCGTAAACATTCCTTTTTTTATTATTGCCGCATTATTTTCCCCGAAGATACTTGCGGCATTTTGCCTTTTTGTTTTCCTCTCCGTTTTTTATTCATCTCCGCCGATTCGTGCAAAGGCATTGCCATTGGTTGATTCGGCCTTTAATTTCCTGTATGTAGTGCCGGGCATTGTCGCTTACATACTTACCTCTAATCAATCGCCGCCGGCTGATGTGCTGTTGGCTGCCGGACTGTGGACAGCGGCTATGCACGCCTTTTCCGCAGTGCCGGACATTGATTCAGACCGCCGGGTCGGATTATTGACTGTAGCTGTTTTTCTTGGCCGTCGCGGCACAATTTTCTTTTGCCTCTTAAATTATTCTATTTCTGCACTTATTATGTACAAATATCTTGGAGGCTCAGCCATTGCTCTGGGATCGCTCTATGCTTCATTAATGGCCGCCTCTATTTTTATCAATAACGAAAAACTGCTGTTTCGGATCTATTCGTCATTTCCCTGGATAAATGCGATTGCCGGATTTGTGATTTTCCTTATTGCGGCTATGAAAAATACGGCACTAATGGGATTTTTGCCTTTTGGCGGCTTATAATCTGTCCAGCGGTTCAGCTGTTTTTATATTGTGAACCCGCTTGTAAACCAATTCCGCACTAATGAGACAGATCTGCGTACCGATTCCCGGATTGGTTCCTGCACCTACGTAATAAAGATTTTTTACTTTTTTTGATCTGTTTGATGGACGGAAAATGGCAGTCTGCCGGATTGTATGCGCCAGTCCCAAAGCAGTTCCTTTAAAGGCATTGTAATCAACGGCAAAATCTTCTACGGAATATATTCTCATATATTCAACCTTGTCTCTCAAACTACCGATACCTGCCTCTTTTCCGATCAAATCTATAATTTTGCCTGCATATTGCTGCTTTTCGCTCTCGTCAAGAGACAGGCCGCTCGCAATCGGAACAAGCACAAAAAGATTTTCTTTACCGGCAGGAGCAACAGTTTCATCGGTTTTGGACGGTGCGCAGACATAAAGTGAAGGATCAGCCGGCAAACGGGGATTGTCATAAATCTCAGAAAAGTTTTGCCGCCAATCTTTACTGAAAAAAAGATTGTGATGGACAAGCGGCTCAATCTTCTCCCCTATGCCGAGAAAAAGAATAAAAGCGGAAGGTGCGAGCAGCCGGCTTTCCCAATATCTTTTTCCATAGGTTTGTGAGTCGTCATCCAGAAGACGCGTCTCCGTAAACCAGATATCGGCATTTGAAATGACAATGTCTGCCGGAATGACTTCTCCGTCTTCTAGCCGGACACCGCTCGCAACCCCGTTTTCGGTGATTATTTTCTCTACCGCAGAATTGGTTCGTATAACGGCGCCATTTTTTTCAGCGATTTGGGCTAATGATTGTATTAAAGAATAAAATCCTCCCTGTGGATAAAATACGCCCTGATTAAAGTCCATGTGAGACATCAGGTTATAAATGGCGGGAGCATCATAAGGCGAGGTTCCCAAAAAAACCATTGTGTATTCCATAACCTGCTGGAGCTTTTTGGATTTGAAAAACCGCGAGACGAACTTATGCATTTTGGAAAAGACCGATAGCTTTTGCCCTTCGGTCATCATCCGCCAGTTGAAAAAATCGAATATCGTGTCGTAGTTTTTGTAAATAAAATGTCGGGTTGCAATCTCGTATTGATATTCTGAACGGTCAAGATATTCACGAAGTTTTTCGCCCGCGCCGGGCTCTATTTTATCGAAGGCTTCGGCATCTCTTTCGATTTGCGAATGAATATCCAGCGGATTAGGATCATCGCGAAAAAAAATGCGATATGAAGGGGCCAGGCGGGTAAGTTTCAGATGGTCATTAATCTCCTCACCCATCAATGCGTAATAGTGCTCAAAAAGATCCGGAGCCAGATACCAAGACGGGCCTGTGTCGAAGCGAAATCCCTTGGCTTCAAACATGTTGGCCCTACCGCCGGGTAAAGGATTTTTTTCCAGAACCGTTACTTCGTAACCTTTTTTTGCAAATAAACCTGCAGCGCCAAGCCCGCCTATGCCGGCGCCAATTACTATTACTCTTTTACTCATAAACTCCTGCGAGAGCCTTTAAGGAGAGAAACACCTTCTGACGCTTCGAGGTTCTGACACGGCCAAGGAATACGTTATAATTTGCCCGTTCGATTTCATCCAGAATTGCCTTATAGAGCACATAAGCAACTCTTACCGCAAGCCTGCCGCGCCAGTGCAGCATAGGGATTCCGGGCAATGCCTCGCGGTAAATTTTACGGTTTCGTTCTATCTGAAATCGCATAAACTCATTAAAACGCCGGTCGCGGGTTTGTTGGGCAATATCCGCAGTGGTCAGTCCAAAAAGTGCCAGCTCATCCTTCGGCATATAAACGCGTCCAAGATCTTCGTAATCTTCGCCAATATCTCGCAGGAAATTAGTCAACTGAAAGGCATAGCCGAGCTTGACAGCATATTTGAAAGCGGCTTCGTCGTTGTATCCAACGATTCTGGTAACCATTAAACCGATCACGCCCGCCGAACCGTACATGTAGTCTTCCAGCTCTTTATAGTTATTATATTCTGCTTTCTCCAGATCCATTTGCATTGACCTGAAAAAAGCATCGCAGTCCTCTATGGGTATCCCAAATTTAATAAATGCCTTAACAATAGCATCAATTACGGGATTCTCATTGCCGCCAGCCAAAAAAGATTTACGCCATTCGTCAGCCCATTCATTCAGTCGCAGCCCTGCCAGTCCGACATCGCTTTTTTGGGGTTCATCAACAATCTCGTCGGGAATACGGGCAAACGCATAAACCGCATATATCCCCTGGCGAATCTCGGGAGGGAAAAATTGAGTGGCGAAATAAAAGCTGGTGCCGTAATGCCTTGTAATTTCACGGCAAGCCTTGATACCTGCATCCGGATCGCCGGGCCGCAAATCGCCGTCATAAAATGGTAATCGATATATTGACATTGCCGAGGTGGACCCGCCGTCGGGAAATTCCGCAACCGCTGGCCTAACCTTCAGTATTTCGGTAATTTAGCGTTTTTGGATTCAGAGAAATTCAATTATTTCCCGAGCCGGGCAAGTTCGTCACGCACCTTTTTCATATCTTCCCAGACTTCCCGTTTTTTATGCGGATCACGAAGCAGGTAAGCCGGATGAAATGTCGGCATGACACGTACTCCGAAATAATCGTGAAAATGTCCGCGCAATTGCGAAATCGGTGTAGTTACCTGCAAAAGATTATGCGCTGCAGTTGCGCCGAGTACGACTATAACTTTTGGTTTTACAACAGCTATTTCACGCAAAATGAAGGGACGGCAGGCGCTTACCTCCTCCGGCTCAGGCTTCCGGTTATTCGGTGGCCGACATCGGACAATATTACCGATACACACATCTTCACGGCGAAGCCCTATGCTTTCAATTATTTTTGTCAAAAGCTGTCCCGCCCTGCCGACAAAGGGTTGTCCCAGTTCATCCTCGTCAGCACCCGGACCTTCGCCAATAAACATCAGATCAGCGGAAAAATTGCCGGTTGTATGAACGATCTGTTTGCGTCCCAGTTTATGAAGCGGGCACCGTGTGCATTCCCCGATTTCGGCTCTGATGTCATCAATGGTTTCGTTTTCCTGTGAAAGCAAAGGCATAGGTGGTTGCGGCTCCGACTTGGGATGAGAGGCATTTTCGGAAATTATTCCGGGTTTTGCGGTGATACTTAAATTTACTTTCGGACGCGGCCGGTTAGACAATGACGGTAAAGCTTCGAGTCTGGATGCTGTGCGCTTTCGCGGCTTTTCTTCCGCAACCTGCCGGACCTTTTCCGGCAACTCAGATGGCGTATTACGCATTACAGGGGAATGCTCCGTGCGGCGATTTGCTGACGCAAGTTGCAAATCTGCTTCGAGCGCGTCTATCCCAAGATCGCGAAGGTACAAAATCTGCTCATACAAATCCTCAAAAAAGTTATCGTCAGGCTTAGTTTTCATGCTTTCTACCAATACTTCTGAGATTTGCAATCTCGTCAAGAATTCTATTCGCCAAATCCGGTTTCGACATCAGCGGTAAATCAATTGACGCCCGACCATCAGGAAAAATTATTGAAGCTATATTAGTTTCCGTATCAAAACCGGCGCCGGGTTGTGTGATGTCGTTTGCAATTACCATGTCCAGCCCCTTTTTTTCAAGTTTTTCCTTAGCATATTCTTTGACGTTTTGAGTTTCCGCGGCAAACCCGATTATCAATTGTCCCTGACGACGGTTTTGTGCCGCAATCGAAAGAATGTCCGGATTTCTGACAAGTTCCAATTGCAAAGTTTCGCGATCGGCTTTTTTCATCTTATTACTGACCATTTCGGACGGACGGAAATCCGCAACCGCAGCCGCCGCAATAAAAATTGAGCATTCAGGAAAGCGTTTCATCACGGCCGCATACATTTCTTCAGCGGTAACAACATTGATGACTTCTATTCCTGAGGGAGGCTGTGCCGTTACGGTTCCGGTGATTGCCGTAACTTTCGCACCGCGTTGAGAGGCCGCAAGAGCCAGGGCAAATCCCATTTTTCCCGACGATCGGTTTGAAATAAACCTGACAGGATCAATTGGTTCGCGGGTTCCTCCAACGGTGATTAGCAGTTTTTCGCCCGCTAAGTCATTCTGCAGCTTACCTTTAGTCTCAAGAAACCCGAGCGTCTGACGTGCAATGTTTTCCACGTCCTCCAGTTTTCCGGTCCCTACAGTCTTGCATGCAAGTTCCCCCGCAACAGGTTCTATGAAACGGACTCCGTCCGCGAGCAATTTTGCGATGTTACGCTGCGTAGCGGGATGATTCCACATCTCTGTATTCATTGCAGGAGCTACGATTACAGGCGCGGTCGCCGCCAAATAAGTGGCGGAGAGGAAATCGTCCGCGATACCGCCAGCCATTTTGGCAATTATGTTTGCTGTAGCCGGCGCGATAAGGAGAAGATCAATCGATTGCGAGAAATTTATATGAGCTATCGGATCCGGATTGGACGGATCGTAATCATCCACGATTACAGGGCCGTCGGCCAATGCACGAAAAGTCAGTGGTGTGACGAATTCAGTTGAATGTTTAGTCATTGCAACCGAAACGCTGCAGCCCGCTTTTTGCAGCACCCGCATGAGTTCTACTGCTTTATAGGCAGCAATTCCTCCGGTTACACCCAAGCCGATTTTGTATCTACTCATTTTCCCAATCTTACTTTTGCCCCGAGAAAATCCCCAATGCGGAATATTAGATTGTACACCAAACCGCCTTCTTTTATATGTTAGAATGCTAATTCGAGCAATGGAAATTTCCCGCCAGCCGACACTTTTCGAAACTCCTCATGCCACGGTTGAACTGCAGACCGTCATAATTTTTGCATTGGGAGATTTTCAGGCCCGCGGTCATGCCCTGACCGGAAGACAACTGCCATTCGACAGACTTCGCGGTGCCTTTAGACGTGCCTGCAGTAAGTTTTTCGTTCCGGAACCTCAGGAAAAAGAGATCCTGAATATTTTGAACAGTCTCGGTGCACAAATTATTGAAATGCCGGACTTTGTGGCAAAATGGCCGTTTCGTATCATTATTTCGGAAGATTTGGCCAAAATGGCCGCTGAAACTTACTCCCGACTTTCTTCGAACCAATGAAAAATATAAAGCTACTCAATTCAAGAACGGTCTATATGGGCCGGATTTTCGATGTCCGAATTGACGGACTCCGCGAAAATGATACGGATTATGATCGCGAAATGGTAATTCATCGCGGGAGTGCCGTTATAGTGCCTTTATTTTCCGATAACACTGTGGCTCTGGTCCGGCAATACAGACACGCGGCCGGAAAGGATTTATTTGAACTTCCTGCAGGTACTTTGGAGCCCGGCGAAGAACCAATTGCCGGAGCTATCCGCGAATTAGAAGAAGAAATCGGAGTACGGACCGCCAAAATTACCAAATTAAGCGAGTTTTATGTATCGCCCGGTTTTCTTACGGAAAAAATGTACCTTTTTCTGGCATCCGAGCTGACTGAAGTCGGCCAAAAGCTGGAATCGGACGAACTCCTTGAAGTCGAGAGGTTACCGATTGAAAAACTATACACGATGGTTTGCAGCGGTGAGATCGAAGATGCAAAAACCATCATCGGCATATTACTCACCTACGGGCATTGCCACAAATAGAATTTTATTTCTTTTGATCCTGTTGTGCCTGTTCTGCCTTGAATTTATCAAGCTGTTTTTTGAATTCACGACAGTTTTTAGCCATCTCGACCTTGTCTGATTTGTTTTGCTCCAGACTTTCACGCAGATTCTCTTTAATCCGATTTAAAAAAGTCTGTTTTACTGCTTTGGCAATATAACCATCATCAGGATTGTTAAGCTCTGCGGTAATTTCATCCATTACTTCATCACATTCCGGAATGCCGATTTTCGATTCTCCGACCGTTGTTTCGACTACCTTGTCGGTAACTGTTTTATTCTGCCCAACGCGTTTGTCGGAATCGGAAGAACCGGAAAAAGGATTTAGAAATCCACAGCCGGCTGTAACGAAAAAAATTAATATCAATGCAAAAACAGCAACAAAAATGTTTTTCATATTTTTACGACCGGCAATCTCCGGCTCCCAATCGTAACGGACGCTTTGCTGTCATGCTTTTTGCAGATTTGCATATTTCTCAATCATCTTTTTTTGCCCAAATCCCGGAAAGCTGATAGTCAGTTTAACATTGTCGCCACTACCTTCGCGGCGCAAAACCAAACCTTTGCCATATTTTTCATGGCGGACGTGCATTCCGGCAAAGAAACCGCTTGTCTCACGCTTCTCGTTTTGATTTTGCGCTGCACTGGAGGCGGCAAAAGCCTTAAGTCTTTCCAACGGTGAAGACGCCGGTTTGCTTTCCACATCTTTGGTCAATTCACCTGAAGCAGCCGGAGCGGAAAAATTGTCATTTTGTGAATTTGCCTCGGCACGTTTGCGGAAAAATTCATTTATGGCATCGACGCTGTCATAGGTTTTACCGGTATATGGATTAGCTTTTCGGGGCCGCGGGGCTTCATCACGAAGTGTTGCAATAACTTGCCTGTTGGCACGTGTTAAAGGGCTTTTTGCATATGATAACCATGATTTTCCCGCAGAAAGATCCTCGATCAATTCGTGTGGTATTTCATTGAGAAACTGCGATGGTTCAGAGGCAATTTCTTCACCATAAACCCTTCGGCGGGTTGCATGCGTCAGGTACAGTATCTTTTCGGCCCGCGTTATTGCCACATATGCAAGCCGTCGTTCTTCTTCGAGTTCTTTTGCATCGTTGAGGCTGCGTGAATGTGGAAATATACCATCTTCGAGCCCGACAAGAAACACTACCGGAAATTCCAGCCCTTTTGCCGAATGGATCGTCATCAAGGTAACCCGTGCCCTGTCGTCAATTCCATCCGTGTCTGAAGTAAGTGCCGCATGGTCAATAAACTCACGTATTCCGGCCGGTCCTGCGTCGTCGTAATCGGCTGCGGCATTTACCAATTCTTCGAGGTTTTCCAGGCGTCCGGCCGATTCGTCGGTATTTTCCGCCTTTAACATATGTGAATAGCCAGTGTCGTCAATCGCTGCCATTACCAGAGATGAAACCGGCCGGCTGTCAACATTGTCGGCTTTGGCACGCAGTCCGATTATGGTTTTCCTGAAAGATGCAAGAGATTCGCGGGCGCGTCTGGTAATGCCGATTTCCAATTCACCGAGAGCTGCCGATTCGATTATTTCCCACAAAGAGAGCCTTTCGGCCTTTGCGGCTTCCGCGATGGCTTCCAGAGTTGTTTTGCCGATGCCGCGCGGCGGATTGTTCAGTACACGCAAAAGAGCAACGTCGTCAAGCGGATTAAGAGCAAGTTTCAAATATGCTATGACATCCTTTATTTCCTGCCGCTCGTAGAAAGAAAAGCCTCCTACAATATTGTAGTCAATCCGCAATCGTCTTAGATTCTCCTCGAAAATTCGCGACTGTGCATTTGTACGGTAAAGCACGGCGATTCTTGCCGTGGGCTCGTAATTCAGGTGTTGTTCAACCCTGGCAGCCACGAATCTGCCCTCTGCCTCAGAGTCAGATGCCTGATAATAAAATATGTTTTCACCACCTTTTTTTTCGGTCCAGAGTTTTTTGGGTTTTTGATTCAGGTTATTTCTTATAATCGCATCCGCTGCATCAAGTATTGTCTGCGTCGAGCGGTAATTCTGTTCGAGAAGAATAACCTTTGCCTCAGGAAAATGTGATTCAAATTCAAGAATGTTGCGGATGTCCGCCATTCTGAAACCATAAATGCTCTGTGCATCGTCGCCGACTACGCAAATATTTTGCTGCTTTTCGGTAAGATATTTTATCAGCGCAAGCTGCAAGGGATTGGTGTCCTGATATTCATCAACGAGGATATATTCAAATCTGTCGTTATACTTATCTCGTACTTCGCGGGAATTACGTAAAAGCCTGACGGTTTTGATAAGAAGATCGTCAAAGTCCAGGGCATTTGCCGTTCTCAGACGTTCTTCGTACATCCGATAGACTTTAGCGGTAGCGGCGCGTTTTTGGTCGGTATGCTGAATCTTCGAGGCAAAGAGTTCGACATCTTCGCCGCGGTTTTTTGCCGCGCTGATAGCAGCCCGGACCGCCCGCGATGCGATTTGTTTTTCATCCAGCCCAAGGTCTTTTATACAAGCCTTGATTACGCGGTGTGAATCATCAGTATCATAGATGGTAAATGAATTCGTATATCCCTCTCCCAGTGTTTCGATATCCGCCCTCAGGATGCGCACACAAAGGCTGTGAAATGTCGCGATAAGAGGCCTTGACTGCAACCGCTCTTTGCCAATCAAATTGACAATGCGCTGTCGCATTTCTCCGGCAGCTTTGTTGGTAAATGTAACGGCAAGGATCCGATGCGGGAGCACGCCTTTTTCTTTGATTAAATAGGCAATTCTGACCGTAATTACCCGCGTCTTGCCGGACCCTGCCCCGGCAAGTACCAGAAGCGGCCCGTCAGTAGTGCGGACGGCCTCCAACTGCTGTGGATTTAAACCTTCCAGAATATCCATTTTGACAATCTTATTTGATGAGTTCCTGAATTTGCCTGAATTCCGGAGCCTGAGAATCTTCCAGCATTTCAAAAAGAGCAGATTCTACAGTAGCTGAAACGGCACCAGAAGCCAGCATTTTTTCAATGGCCGAAAACCTGTCGGTCTCAAATCGTGAAGAAATACAATCACGGAGCAGGTGGACGGTGTATCCGGCATCGAGAAAATCATGAACGGATTGATTTACGCAAATGTGAGCTTCGATGCCGCAAACTGCGATTTGACTGATACCTTGTTCAGAAAAAGCTTCAAGCAGAGCGCTATCCAGTCCGGCCCCGAAACGGGATTTTTGAAATACCCTGACATCCTCAGGAACTGAGAGTAAAATTTCTTCGACTGTATGACCCAATCCTTTGGGATATTGTTCGGTTAGAAAAACCGGCCTGCCAAGTAATGAAAAACCCCTTGCAATGGTAGCAATCCGGGCGGCAACAGTACCAAAATCAGGTATCGCCTTCCGGAAAGCTTCCTGAAAGTCAATTATAAGTAGCGCGGCCTTATCTCTATCCAATATCCGCGGATGTCCCATTGCTGTCCTCTGCCGGTTTAATTTCATCGGATCGTTCCGTGCTTTTTCGCTCCTTTGACTGTTTCTTCTCAAGCATTTCACGTTTATATTGCCGCAAAAACAGAAATACCGCCGCCGCGGAAATAATCAAAATCAAAATCATCATCGCGGCGATGAAAATAATTTCTGATTTTATGGCACCCGGCATAACATCAGTTTACCAATATCTTCTTTTATTAAGAAACGACAGGGCAGAGACGGGGAAAATAGCTTAATGCGGAGCTTCATCCGGCAGCAAAACTTTCATTTCAGTACTTACCGCCAAAAGCATTTCCCTATAATTGGCAGGGATTGCTTTTACGCGTTTTTGCGAATCTGTTACAAGATGCAGCGTTTCGCCCTCGGCTATAATCGTGGAATCCTTAGGGCGAAAGATTTCGTAAATAAATCGTACTGAACGACTGCGAACATCAGCGACTTTTGTCCTGATAAGCAGCAGATCCTCGTAAAATGCTGGCGATTTATAACGGACATAGGCTTCGGCAACGACCATAAGCGCATCGTCACGTTCTTCCATATCCTTGTAGGAAAATCCGCGGGAGCGACAGAATTCGCTTCTGCCGGCTTCGAACCAAATCAGATAGTTGGAATGGTGAACGATTCCCATCTGATCCGTCTCAGCATAACGAACCCTGATCTCTGTTTCGTGCCAGCCGTCCATTGTTTCGGCATCCTCAAATCAAAAGTTAGAAAAAGGCAGGGAAAATAAAAATGGCTGGGAGACAGGGATTCGAACCCCGATAGCCAGAGCCAGAATCTGGAGTCCTACCATTAGACGATCTCCCAGCGTTAGTAATAATTTACGTTTGCCAAACAATCTTTGTCAACTTTCGCCGTTTGCTCAATTCCATCCCGAACGTCAAAATATACTTATGTCGAAAGCGCCCGAAATCATCAATAATCGTCAGGCATTCCATGAATATCACATTCTCGAAAAGTATGAAGCCGGCGCCGTCTTAACCGGAACTGAGGTTAAAAGCATTATGAATGGAAGAATCCAGTTAAAGGACTCCTATGTAACCGTTAAAGACGGAGAGGTTTGGCTGCTAAATGCCCATATTTCCCCATATAGCCACGGTAATCGGGAAAATCACGACCCGCTGCGCCCCCGAAAACTTCTTCTTCATCGCCGTGAAATCGACAAAATCGAAAAAGAAATAACGCAAAAAGGTATGACTCTTGTAATTACAGCGGTTTATTGGAAAAACGGGCGTATCAAGTTTGAAATTGGCGTTGCCCGCGGTAAGAAGCTTTATGACAAACGGGAGACCGAAATCAAAAAAACCATTGAACGCGAAACACGCCGTGATTTGAAAGAAAGGCTTAGATAAGTTATAGGTATTAGGGGCTTTTTTCTTTCGATAATGCAAATTTATCATTAGAGGTACAGAATGAAATCTCTCGCTATTACGGCAAATTTTATTGAAGCCAATGTCGAGGCACTCGCAATCGTCATCTTCAAAGGTGAAAAATCGCCAACGGATCAGCTTTCTGCCTTAGACAAGATTACAGGAGGACTGGTCTCTGCGGTGCTTGCCGGCGATGAATTTAACGGTGAAGAGGGAGAAACCGCTTATTTGCATTTTCTTCCGTCAGGAAAAGTTAAAGCACGCCGCATTCTTCTTGTAGGCGGAGGCGATCGCAACGATTTTAACCTGCCTGCAGTCTCACGTGCCGCAGGGACGGCCGTCCGTTTTCTCAGGAAAAACAAAATCCGCAGTTTCGCACTTGATCCACGCCTGACAGAGCCTGCCGCAGCGATTGCTGAGGCAGCTGTACAGGGTTTCATAACAGGCCAATTCGAACTTGACAAATATCGAACCAAAGATATAGACAAAAAACCCAAACCTGTCGAAACTTTCGGCCTGTTTGTTGCCGGGGCAAAGCCGGCCGAAATCAAAGCCGGTCTTGAACGCGGTCAAATCATAGGCGAATCAATGAATTTTACCCGCGATCTTGCTAACGAGCCGCCAAATATCCTGACCCCGACGGAAATGGCCAACCGGGCTTCAAAAATGGCAAAAGAGTGCGGGCTTAAATGTGAAATTTTGGATGAAGCACGAATGAAGAAGCTGGGGATGGGCTCGCTTTTGAGCGTTTCCAGAGGTTCTGAACAGCCGGCGAAGCTTATTGTCCTGAAATATACACCCGCAAAAGCAAAATCAGCGAAAAGTGAAGTTCTTGGTTTTGTCGGAAAAGGTATAACTTTCGACACCGGCGGTATTTCCCTCAAACCCAGCGAGGGAATGGACGCAATGAAATATGATATGTCCGGCGGAGCGGCCGTCATCGGTGCAATGCGGGCAATAGCACTTCTCAAGCCAAATGTTCCGGTAATTGGGGTTGTCGCCGCTGTCGAAAATATGCCGGACGGCAATGCCTCCAGACCCAGCGATGTCGTTACCGCGATGAATGGTAAAACCATCGAGATTCTTAACACCGACGCCGAAGGTCGTCTAATTTTGGCAGATGCCGTTGCATATGCGGAAAAACAGGGAGCAACCCGGATAATTGACCTTGCAACCCTGACCGGAGCCGTTGTAGTTGCTCTTGGTGATCAATATACAGGCGTGATGGGAAATGATCAGGAGTTTATCGATGAGGTCATTAGCTGCGGACGCGAAGCCGGCGAGAGTATCTGGCAACTTCCTGTCGGCAAAGAATACAGCAAAATGATCCGAAGCGATATTGCCGATATCAAAAATATCGGACCGCGAGGTAAAGCCGGGACAATTATGGGTGCTGTATTTATTCAGGAATTTGTTGAAAAAGCCAAATGGGCGCACCTTGATATTGCAGGGACCGCATGGCTCGACAATCCAAAACCGTACCAGGCTAAGGGCCCGACGGCCGTCGGTGTGTGGACGCTTGTTAAGTTTACAGAGCGGTTCAAATAGACAATTTCCGTTTTTACCAATAGAATTGGCTGATAAGTTACCCGCTTATCAGCTTTTTTTTGCAAGTTTTTAGCGCGATAACGTCTATTTTCAGGCTGTCTCACGCGTAATGAAATCGGAAGAATCCAATGCTTCGGTCAACGCATTGCAAGCTCGGGTTTATGAATAAAAATCGCCAGAATCTTCTCATAGCATTACTTGCTCTTGGGCTCGTTGCCGGCTGTTTTTGTCGCTCCGGACGTGACGGGCAATCTTCCCGTCCCGAAGAGCCGGAAAATACTCCTTCGGCGGTTCCCGCGGCTACGCGTCAGCCCGCAACAGGTAAAAAATCTGACGACAGAGGCGATTTTCTTGTCGAACATCTGGAGGTTACGACTCCGCGATATATTGAAATAGACAAGCAGGTCCGAAACGAGAAGCTACTGGAAAAAGCTGCCGCCCAGCTTAATCGCGCATTGATACTTCCGGAAGATATTACCCTCAGAACTAAAGATTGCAAGGAAATCAATGCCTTCTATGACCCAAGTGATTCCAGCGTAACAATGTGTTACGAACTAATGGAGCATTTTTACAAAACTTTCAGAAGCGCGGGCCGAACGGATTCCGAAGCATATGAGCAAATGTTTGATGCCGTCAGGTTCGTATTTCTGCACGAAATCGGCCATGCCTTGATCGACAAATATAAATTGCCAATCACCGCAAATGAAGAGGACGCAGCAGATAGATGCTCGGCATATATCAATATCGAGGAGCTCGGCGATCAAGGCGTCCGTGCGGTTTTGGCGGCCGCAGACGCATTTGCCATCGAATCGAAAAGGTCGCAGGCCTCAAATCGAAACATGGCCGATGAACACCTGCTTAGCGAACAGCGTTTTTACAATTCTCTATGTATGATTTATGGTTCAAACACTGAACAATATGCACGAATCGTTACAGATGGTTATTTACCGAAAGAACGTGCAGTCAGGTGTCCGGCCGAGTATCAAAAAACTGTTGATAGTTGGAAATTGCTGCTGGCACCCTGGAGAAAGAATTAAACCAATCGGAAGATAATTAATTGGTTGCTTTTTTTGCGCAAGGCGAATGTCAGATGTCAGATATGGTTCAATTAACTGCTTTTGTAATACCAAGAAGGAGAAAAAACTATGAGACGGCAAAGCTTCAGTTCATTTTATTCCGCCAAATTCTCTAAAAATCAGGCTAACGGGATTATTGCAGCCCTCATTGTACTTGCTATCGCAATGGGATGCACTTGCGGGAAAGAATTTAACCTCTCGAACTTAGATAAGACGGAGACAAATTCCAAATCTGACGATAATCCATTTGCGAAAAACTCTGACAATAACGGTGTTCCCGGCAATGACGAAGTAGCCGCTCTAGTCATGGAAACAACCACAGATTTCTCCTCTGCAATCAGAACCGGTGATTTTTCAACACTTTACGAGAAAGCCTCTACAGATTTTCAATCTACCTACACGGAAGAGGAAACAAAGAACGTTTTCAAGGAATTCATTAACAAAAAGTCTCTTGTTGTACCAATTCTGGAAAAAGCCCTTACCATGCAGCCCGAGTTTTCACAACAGCCGAGCCTGCGTCATGAAAAGGGGCTGGATATACTGGTCGCTAATGGTAAGTTTGACACAACACCGGTCCCGGTGCGTTTCGAATATGAATATATAAAACGCGGCGGCGAATGGAAAATGCTTAAATTAGTAGTAAAACTCGTCAAATAAACCAAATTGGTAAACTAAATTTACTCCTGAGGCCCCATCAGTTTTGATGGGGTATTTTTGCATTAAACTGCTGCTGACTGTAAAATTGTTTTTTTCGTTTTCAAGCGATATTTCTTGATTGAATCTGACTAAATCTAAATATGAAAATTCACGAATATCAGGCCAAAGCATTGTTAAAGGATTTCGGTGTTCCTGTACCTCGCGGTATTGTCGCCAGAACAGCAGATGAAGCTGAAGCGGCCGCCGGGGAATTAGCGACTGACGTCGTTGTCGTAAAGGCCCAGATTCATGCCGGCGGTCGCGGTAAAGGCGGCGGCGTCAAACTTGCCAAATCTCCCGCCGAAGCACGCGAAATCGCTTCGCAAATGCTTGGTATGCGCCTGGTTACACACCAGACCGGACCGGAAGGCCGTGAAGTAAAAACTCTTTTGATAGAGGAAGGTCTTCCAATTGACCGTGAATTTTATCTTGGAATCACTCTCGACCGCGGAACAGGGCGTAATGTGCTTATGGCTTCTGCAGCAGGCGGCATGGATATCGAAAAAGTAGCTGAGGAAACACCCGAGCTGATTTTGAAAGAAACCATTGAGCCGTCGGTCGGGTTAAGACCCTTTCAGACAAGGAAAATCGCTTTCGGTCTCGGAATTCCTTCTGAACTTATCGGCAAAGCTTCCGCTTTTATGACCTCGCTCTATGAGGCATATGAAAAACTGGATGCCTCTCTGGTTGAAATAAATCCATTTCTTCTAACCAAGGACAACCGTTTGTTTGCCCTGGATGCAAAAATCAATTTTGACGACAATGCCTTGTTCCGTCATAAGGATTACGAATCGCTCCGGGACCTGAACGAAGAAGAGCCGCTTGAAATCGAAGCCTCAAAATACGATCTTAACTACATAAAACTGGATGGGAACATCGGCTGTATGGTTAACGGAGCCGGTCTGGCTATGGCTACGATGGATATCATCAAATTAGCCGGAGGCGAACCCGCAAATTTCCTCGACGTCGGCGGCGGCGCTTCGCAGGAAAGAGTTGAAAACGCTTTTCGGATACTACTTGCGGATCCGAATGTAAAGGCCGTTCTGATTAACATTTTCGGCGGTATTGTCCGATGCGATATGGTCGCAAAGGGCGTCGTGGCAGCGGCCAAAAATCTGAATGTCTCGATTCCCATAGTCGCGCGTCTCGAAGGCACTAACGTCGAAGAAGGCAGAAGAGTTCTCAGCGATTCAGGAATGGGAATTATTCCTGCCGAAGGTATGAAAGACGCTGCTGAAAAGGTTGTCGCCGCTGCACAAAAAGCTGCTGCGGAATCTGTATAGTTAATCTTTTGACGGCAATATTCCGCAAAGTGTTGATTTTTCCGATTTACAGGTTACATCAGACTTTCAGATATATCCGCCGACGGTAAAGCAGCCACATAAGCAAATACCAAAAGCCAAGAAACGAAATTGCATACATGAGTGATGCATTTATCGGATCGGCTATCGGAAGAAATAAATTGGAAAAAATCCACTGCTGGAGTGAAATTTCCCTGCCATCGGGGCCGTTGAGTTTTATGATTCCCAAAAGTCTGGCCATAATCCCGGAAAAAACAAATAGTGCCAGAGCGTTTACCCCGAATACCACAAAAGGTTTCGCCGGTTTCTTATAGGATTTTATATCCACAAGGTAATAACAAACTGCAAGTGTAAGTAAGGCAAGTCCGGCCGTATAAACTGCATAGGAGCTGGTCCAAAGCGATTTGTTTAATGGAAATACCAGACTCCATGACCACCCGACCGCCAAAAGAACCGCGCCTGCAAAGAATAATCCGCAACAACGTGCCAGCTTCGTCTCTTGTTTGTCGTATTCGGTCTTTGAGTTGTCACTGCCGGCCTCTTTTGTCAGCCGGCTGCCCGTCATAACACCAAAAAGCGTTGTCGCAAGTGCCGGAAGCGTAGATAAAATCCCCTCAGGATCAAACACCTTCGATGCACGCCACATATGCGATTCTGTCAATATTGCCCGATCAAGCCATGCGGCAAGATTGCAGGCCTTATCGTCGATTGACCAGACCTCGCACCCGGGCACCGGTATCAGTGTCATTAGCATCCAATAGCCGATTAGAACAGCAACGGTAATCACGGCCTGCTGCCGCCAATTAGTCCGGAGAAAAATCAGAGAAGCGAGTAAATAACAGACGGCAATTCGCTGCAGAACACCGGGAATACGCATTGTCGCGGGATTATACCAAACGATGGCCGTACCGGTCAGATATGAAATTAAAAGTATCAGAGCCCAAATGCCCGCAAGTATTGCGGCAATCCCGTATCGGCGAAGATATAGAAAAAACAAAGCAGCAATCAAGGCAAAAACCGCAATCCATTTTGGAAACCAATGGATATTGGTTTCATTGATTACAAAAAGCGGAAGGGCAGAAATCGCTATCCCGCTGAGGAAAATAGCAATACTGCGAAGAAAAATGCGTCTGTAAGGCTTGTCTGCTGCGGCTGATTCCTTTGCAGAAAGCGATAAAGGAATAGCGACGCCAACTATAAACAGAAAAAAAGGGAATATATAATCCGTCGGAGTAATTCCGTGCCATTCTGCGTGTTTAAGCGGGCCAAAAATCGCCGACCAGGTTCCCGGATTGTTTACCAGTACCATCCCGGCGATGGTCAGCCCGCGAAAAACGTCGAGTGACATCAACCGCTCTTTTTTTTGCGGCGTCCGGATGTTGATGGCAGGTGTTTCCTGTGAAGGATTTTCCATTAAAAGATAATCGAAATATCAATCAATCAAGGCAGAAAGCCACCAAAGGATGCATTAACTATTCGAAATATGCGTCTTCGAAGCGTGTAAATTGTTTTACAAACACGAGCTTAACAGTACCGACCGGGCCATTTCTTTGTTTTGCAATGATAAGTTCAGCGATATTCCTTTCTTCTTCGGGAATACTCTCGGGATCCTTTTCATAATAGTCAGGTCTGTAAATAAAAGCCACCACGTCTGCGTCCTGCTCTATCGAGCCTGATTCGCGCAAATCAGACATAACCGGCCGCGGGGGCGTCCGTGATTCCGGTGCGCGAGAGAGTTGCGAGAGGGCAATGATTGGGACATTGAACTCTTTGGCAAGAGCTTTGAGATCGCGGGAAATTTGCGATACTTCCTGCTGGCGATTTTCGTTCCGGCGGCCCGGAGCGCCGCTCATTAACTGCAGATAATCGACTACTACGAGATCCAGCCGCGATTGTTCAGCAGCCAGCCGCCGAAGTTTGGCCCGCATTTCGATAACGGAAATTCCCGGTGTGTCGTCAATAAACAATCTTGTTTCGGATAAAACCGCTATGGCTTCAGCCAGTCGTTCCCAGTCTTTTGAAGACAACGACCCTATCCTCAGCAGCCTTGCGTCAATTCTACCTTCTGAGCTAAGCAGGCGCATCGCCAGTTGCTCCTTGGACATTTCCAGTGAAAATATTGCTACGACTGCATTTTCACGGATTGCCGCACGCTGAGCAATATTAAGGCAAAGAGCGGTTTTCCCCATTGACGGCCTGGCTGCAACTATTACCAGATCACTCGGCTGAAGTCCTGAAGTAATGAGATCCAAATCGCGATAACCTGTGGCAAGACCGGTTAAAGCATTTGTTTCACGTTGCGAAAACTCACGAATTTTCTCAAAAACACGCTCCGCGACGGGGCGAAAATGTGTAAATCCATCGCGTTGGCGTTCTTCGGCAAGTGTAAAAACGGCGTGTTCCGCTTCATCGAGTATCGTTTGCGCATCAGTCTCATCGCTGAGCGCATCACTTATAATTTTATTACAGGTGCGGATCAGATTTCGCAAAAGCGATTTTTCCTTTACAACACGAATGTAATCCGTCAGATCGGAAAAATGCGGCAGCCCCAGGGTGAGGTTTGTAATTGCGGCTACGCCTCCGATTGCATCAATCGGAGAGTCTTTTTTTAGTTCTTCACCTATGAGTATGGGGTCAATGGTCTGTGAAGCATTGAACAGGGCTACCATCGCCTTGAAAATGCGTGCGTGTCGCGGGGAATAAAAATCCGATGGCTTGAGTTGTTCTATTGCTTGCGTGATAAGCGAATTGTCCAGGAGTATGGCTCCGAGAATTGTGCGCTCGGCGTCTTCGCTTGCCGGAAGCGGGCGTTCAAGAAATTGCTCTTTTCCCGAAGAGGGCGTCATTGGCGGAGTTGCGGCAGAGCCGTATCGCTTTTGTGGTTGGACCATCTGCGGAAGTCGTGCGAAAAAATTCGAACGGCTTCCGCATTTTTCAGATCCTGAGAAATTGGCAATTGCGGGGCTTAATGCCCGGCTTGTTGTTATTCAGCTTTAGCTGATGTTTCGGCAGAGCCTTCAGCCACGACATGAACCGGAATTTCTATCGTAACATCACGATGCAGTTTGACCGTTACCGTGTAATCGCCTGTGACTTTGATTGCTTCGCGGAGGGCTACTCTCTTGCGGTCAATTTCATAGCCTTTTTCTTGCAAAGCGGCCGCAATATCCATTGACGTAACAGAGCCGAAAAGTGTTCCGTCCTCACCTGCCTTTCTTTCAAAAACGAGTTCGAGACCGGCCATTTGCTCTTTTTGTGCTTCGGCGGTTGCCTTTTCAACTGCAGCTTTTTTAAGTAATGCTTCGCGCTCCTGTTCGATCTGCTTAATATTGCCTTTGGTAGCAAGTGTAGCAAGCCCTTGAGGAATAAGATAATTTCGGGCATATCCGGCGCGGACCTTTACGATTTCACCGCGGCCGCCGAGTGAATCCACGTCTTCTCTCAATAAGATTGTAGTTGTTGCCATTTGTTAAAAAAACCTCCGGAACTAATCCTGAACGAAGGGCAAAAGTGCCATGATACGAGCCCGCTTGATGGCGGTCGCAATTCTCCGCTGATCTTTTGCACTGACGCCCGAGATTCGCCGCGGCGTTATTTTACCGCGTTCGGGAATAAACTGTTTCAGAAAATCGACGTCTTTCCAATCGATATAATCCGGAACAAACTGTCTTGGACGCCGCCGCTGATAGCGTCTCGGCATTTTATCTATAAATTGCTCATCGCCAAGGTCTATGCCGGCTTCCGCGTCCAATAAATCTTTAGTGTCTTCTGCCATAAAAACCTCCTAACGTTCCGCTAAGCTGCGGCTTCTGCCGAACCCTCGGCAACTTCTTCGGCGGTGGTACGAAATCTCGAACGATTTGCCTGCCGCTTTTCACGTTTATTTCTAAGTTTTTCCGCACGTTTGCGATCCTCGTCAACTCTTATCGTAATGTATCGGATAATCATATCGTTGACGCGCATACGGCGTTCCAGTTCGGCAATTTCCTTGCCGGTGCCTTCGATTTCAAAAAGAACATAATGTCCTTCTGTTTTCTTTTCAATCGGATAGGCCAAGGGACGACGGCCCATGTCTTCCATTTTCAGGACCTTGCCGCCTTCTTTTTCGACCACATTACCGACAGCTTCATTGAGTTTCGCGACTCTTTCGGCCGAGGTGTCCGGGTCAACTATGTACATCACTTCATATACTCTGTTTGCCAATTTCTTATCCTCCCTTCCATTTGTCGCGGTTGCCCGCAACGATACAGGATGCTAAAACTTGCTTGAGATTCCCGCCGGCTCCCGAGCCAGCTCAACTGCTAATTCCATTTCGCCATAGCCTTTTCTATGCCAAACCGCATAATATCGGTTACCGCCGCAGTGGCGTTATCGATCACCTCATTCAGTGCGGCGCGTTCAACCTGAGAAAATCGGTCAAGCACGAAACGCGCCGGGTCCGAAATAGGATGGTCGGGACCAATTCCAACCCGGACACGAATAAAGTCTTCTGTTTTCAAATGAGCGATTATCGACCTCAGGCCATTGTGGCCGCCATGGCTTCCCTTGCTCCGTAACCGCAGAGTCCCGAATCGAAGAGCAAAATCATCTACTACAACGATCAGCTTCGAATCAAGACGCTCGGGTTTACCCATAAGGCATCCGACCGCTTCGCCGCTCAGATTCATGTATGTCTGCGGCTTCACAAGTTCGGCTTCTGCCCCTTCGATAACAGTTTTACCCACCAGGGCACGGCATTCAGAGCGTTTGACCGCAACGTGGTAAAGCTCTGAAATTGAATCGATAACAAGAAATCCGATGTTGTGCCTTGTAAATTCATATTCCGGCCCGGGATTCCCAAGCCCGACAATCAGCCACCGGTTTTCCGCCGTCGTAGTCAAACCCGATTACTCTTGGCCTTCGTTGCCGGACTTTTCTCCCGTTACTTCCGGCTCGACGCCTTCAGCAATCTGCGGTTCGAGCGGAGCTTCGCGAACAATGACTATGTTTGCCACGACAGATTCGGGCGATTCGTGGATTTCGACGCCTTTATCCACATTCAGATCCGAAACATGGATGGCGTGACCGGCCTCCAGTCCGGAAATGTCCACTTCGATTGCTTCGGGCGTCTTGGCCGGTTCGCAAAGCACCTTGATTTCACGCATCGCCTGCGTAAGCACGGCACCTTCTTCATCCAGACCAACCGGATGCCCGACGAGATGAATCGGAACCGTCATCTCGATTTTCTCCCCGCGTGCAAAACGTCGCAGATCAGCATGAAGCATTCGGCCTGTAACCGGATCAATCTGCCGATCCTGAAAGATTACGTCATGGACACCGTCGCCTTCGATATCAAGCGAAAAGACTGTGTTTACGCCGGAATCTGTCCGGATAATGGCCGCCAGATCCTTAAGATCGGCAACCGCGCCGACGCTTTCGCTGCCGCCACCGTAAACGACGACAGGGATTTTGCCCTCTTTCCGCAAACGGCGGTTATAATTCTTACCAAAGGTTTGCTTTTTTTGAGCCTTAACAACAATTTTCTCAGCCATAAATTTTACTCCGCCCGCATTCGGCAGGCATTTCAAGGCACCGGAGTGCCACTCCGATGTGAAATAAGTCAAATAAACAATGACGAAACGCTGGTTTCGTCGTGGATCGAGTTTATCGCCGAAGCCAAAAGGCGACCGACGCTCAAAACCTCTATCCGCCCCGATTCCTGCAGCCCGCAAGCCCGCACATTAAGCGGGATGGTATTGGTAACTATTACTTTCTTCAAATGCGATGCCTGTATGTTATTGACCGCATTACCTGAAAGCACGGCATGCGAAAAGCAGGCAAAAATCTCATTTGCTCCGGCGGAATGCAGTGCTTCTGCAACCTTGCAGATCGTCCCGCCGGTATCGCACATATCATCGACAATGAGACAGTTTTTACCTGAAACGTCACCGACGATATTCATTACATCGGCTTCGTTGGCCCGCTCGCGTCTTTTATCGCAAAGAGCCAGCCCGGCATCGAGTCTCTTGGCATAAGCCCGCGCCCTTTCCGCTCCGCCCGTATCCGGTGCTACCACAACCAAATCATTGATAGGATTGGCCTTGAAATATTCTACAATGATCGGCCTGGCATACAGGTGATCTACCGGAATGTCAAAAAACCCTTGAATCTGCGAGGCATGCAGATCTATGGTCAGTACCCTGTGGGCTCCTGCCTTGACAATCAAATTCGAGACCAGCTTTGCCGAAATAGGCACTCTTGGCCGGTCCTTTTTATCGGAACGGGCATAACCGAAATATGGAATTACAGCCGTAACACGTTTTGCCGAAGCCCTGATAAAAGCATCGATCATTATCAGGAGCTCCATCAGGTTTTGATCTGACGGCGGACAGGTCGGCTGGATAATAAAAACGTCGGAACCCCGAACATTTTCGCCAATCGAAAAATTGAATTCCCCGTCCGAAAAACGATCCGTTACCGCTTTGCCGAGGTCAAGCCCGAGATGCGAACAGATCTCTTCCGCCAATGCCGGATGGGCATTCCCTGCAAAAATCTTTATGTTTCCGGTTACGCTCATCTAAAACCGATTTTTCGCCCGCCTACGTTACAAATGCAAAAGCTTCAGAAAAAACGAAGAAGCGGCTAATCCACAAAAGATAGCCGCTCCGAATTCAACATTTGGCTGGGGCGGAAGGATTCGAACCTACGAATGCCGGATCCAAAGACCGGTGCCTTACCACTTGGCGACGCCCCAAAACAAACTTGCAGAAACTAATCGGAAACGGCCGGACGGGTTTGTTTAAAACATTTAAATCTTTTAACGGGCTGTTCTTTTAAGATAAACCCATTTCAACGCGAAACTTTTCGCTCCCGATTGCCGTTACGGCAAACTTTCGCCAGTTGACCTGTTTGTCAAGGGCTTTCAAAGCAGCTTGCCGTGTCTCTTCGTTGTCAAATATACCAAAAACGCTCGCACCGCTTCCGCTTAGAACGGCATGCGTGGCACCGCAATTGAGCAGGAAACTGCGAACTTTCAAGATCTCCGGAAAAGCCGGATAAATAACGGCTTCGAAGTCATTACGCATCGCCGACACAGGAAAAGTATCCAATTCCAGCGCACGACGGCAAACTGGAAGAATACGATTCGGATGGCCAATTGTCAAGTTTTCAGACTTCAATAACGAATAGGCTTTGGCTGTGGGTACGGAAACATCGGGCGTAATAACCAGCATCGGCAGGATGTTTGCGTCCTCTGCAGGGATTATGTCTGTTCCCTTTCCGTGGGCCAAAGCGGTGCCGCCATATAAAAAAAACGGCACATCGGACCCAAGCGAAGCCGCAATCTCCGCCAATTCTTCAAATCCGGCTTTAATTCCCCAGAGTCTGACTAAGCCGATAATTGCCGCCGCCGCATTTGATGACCCGCCGCCGAGACCTCCGCCAACCGGTATCTGTTTTGTCAATGTAATGGATGCGCCGTCGCTGATATTGAAACGTTGCCGGAGTTTTTCAGCCGCACGGATTATCAGATTATCCCTACCGGCAGGCAGGTCAGTGTTGCCTATACATTGCAAAGTCAGGTCTGATGACCGCTCGAACCGCAGCCGATCAGCAAGTGATATCGTCTGCATAATTGTAACGATTTCGTGAAAACCGTCATCACGTCGTCCGAGTATATGCAGACACAAATTTATTTTGGCGAATGATGGTAACTCAAAAGCCGCGGTTCCCGTCATATTCGTTAGGATATTACCGCGGCCTTAAAAGGCAAAACGTACTTTAATTACTATTCTATCGTTCTATAAAAACCTGCGTGAAGTAAATTGCTCCGTCCTCAGATACGGCAATTCCAATGGCCGTCTGGCGCCATCTTTGGTTCAATATGTTTTGCTTGTGCGAAGGTGAGTTCATCCATTTTTCGACCGCTGTCACGGCTGGATCGGGAAAACCCTTCAAATAAGCAATGTTTTCCCCAATGGCAATCCAGTTGAAAATGCCCAGCCTGGCCGCGCGGTCATCTACGTACCCGCCGTCTAAGTCCTTGTGGCTAAAGAATTTACCGGAAGCCATATTTCGTGAATGCAGCCTTGCCAATTCCGCAAGGTCATCACTCCAGACAAGCGGTCTGAGGCCTGCCAGCAGCCTGCGGGCATTCATCATTTCAAAAGCACGTAATTCGATGTCGTCTCCCCTTGGCGGACTAACGGCTTCTGCTACGGCAGGTTCTTTTGCCGGTTCTTTTGACTTGCCGACGACTACACCAACCAAAATCGGCCTTGCCGGCGTGCCGGCTTTTTGCGCCGGACAAAAAGAAACGGACAAAAGTATTGAAATGAAAAGCAGTTGAATGGAATTTAGAAGCAGCTTCAAGATAACCTCACTTCGGCAGCCGGACAATCCTTCTGTGGATTTTCGGCTTTGCGCCCGACGCATTGCTGCGAAGGTTGCCTTTTCGGATAAGGTCGGTAAATGGAATTTGTCAGCCTAGAGGCGATTTTTGGGGAGGAATTCCCCATCAATAATAAAAAATATCTAAAGCAATGCTTATTCCTGAAAATTCAGGTCGCGATATATGCTTTCTAGCTTATCGGGTCCGAAATTTTTCGCTACAATGCATTCATTATGGCTAAATTCGGTTTAGCGGTTCACGGTGGGGCCGGCGTCATCCGCAAAGATGAATTAACCGCAGAACAGGAATCTGAATACCGGCGTTCACTTGCCGCCGCTTTAGAGGTTGGACAAAAGATTCTCTCCGCCGGCGGCCCCGCATTGGATGCGGTCGAGGCATCGGTATCCGTTCTGGAAGATGATCCTCTTTTCAATGCCGGACGCGGCTCCGTTTTTACACACGAAGGTAAAATTGAAATGGATGCCGCAATTATGGACGGAAAGAACCTAAAAGCAGGTGCGGTAGCAGCCGTCCGCAATGTCAAAAACCCAATCCGACTCGCCCGGGCAGTCATGGAGCGTAGCCCGCATGTTTTCCTGATAGGCGAAGGAGCGGCGCGTTTTGCTGAAGATATCGGGATCGAGCTTTGCGACAATACTTATTTCTACACCGATCGCCGATGGAATGAACTTGGAAAGGCGATTGAGGCCGGAAAGGTTACGCTTGACCATTCGTCGCTGGATCCGAGAATAGGACAAAAAAAACCAATGGGCACGGTCGGCGCCGTCGCACTGGATATGGCCGGACGGCTCGCTGCCGCCACTTCGACCGGCGGCATGACCAATAAGCAATATGGCCGCGTTGGCGATACGCCCATTATCGGTGCAGGAACCTATGCGGATGACGTTTGCGCGGTTTCATGTACCGGACATGGCGAGTTTTTTATCCGCGCGGTCGCAGCTTATGATCTTGCAGCCCGCATTCGGTTTGCCGGCAAACCGATCGCTGATGCGGCCGCGGAGGCAATTAATCGCGTTGGCTCTTTTGGCGGCGAAGGCGGCCTGAT
>Ga0073934_10000325_pt1 | contig 141183 bp, 128 predicted proteins | sample LarsenN4metaG_FD_76834 | JGI IMG/M metagenome (GOLD analysis project Ga0073934, IMG submission 76834) | Hot spring sediment bacterial and archeal communities from British Columbia, Canada, to study Microbial Dark Matter (Phase II) - Larsen... ... | reverse complement strand
GGAAGGGAATGACGCCTTTTGCTCCGTGACGGGCTTGGTGTCCCGCGGCACGATGAAGCTGCCATTCCCAACTGGTCGAGAGAACACTAAAGGCTGTGCGTTGAACATACAAGGGCACAGAGGAAAAAAATGTAGACAGACCTGAATTGCCGCCCCAACTTCCAGCCTTTCCTCGGTGTCCTCCGTGTCCTCTGTGGTTAGCTGCTTTTCAAGCCTTTTTGTACACAACTTTGCCGGAAACGATGGTGTACGCCGCGGCCCCCTTCATCTCACATCCGAGGAAGGGGGAGTTTTTGGACTTGCTGGCGAGCTTGTCCGCCTCCACCGTCCAGACGGCATTGGGATCGATGATGGTAACGTCGGCAACTGCGCCGGACTTGAGAGTCCCGCGCTCAATGCCGAGGATTTTAGCCGGATTGAGTGACATTTTCTCAACCAGTGCCGGAAGGCTCAGAATCCCCTCTTCCACCAGTTTCAGGGAAAGAGGCAGGGATGTTTCCAGGCCGATGATGCCGTTCAGGGCCTCGTTGAACTCCACATCCTTCTCATCCAGATGGTGGGGGGCGTGGTCGGTGGCGATGGCGTCAATGGTGCCGTCCCTCAGGGCCTCTTTCACCGCGGCCACGTCGTCGGCCGTACGGAGCGGCGGGTTCATCTTGGCGTTGGTGTTGTAGCCGCGCACTGCTTCGTCGGTGAGGGTGAAGTAGTGGGGTGCCGTCTCGCAGGTGACCTTCACGCCCCGGGCCTTGGCATTGCGGATGATGCGAAGCGAACCCTTGGTGGAAACATGGGCGATGTGGAGGGGCGAATCGGTGAACTCCGCCAGGTAGACATCGCGGGCGGTTGCCGCGTCCTCGGCTGCCCACGGTATCCCCTTGAGCCCCAGCTCCGTGGCAACGAACCCCTCATTCATGACCCCGACACCCACCAGCGACAGATCCTCGGCATGGGAGATTACCATGATCCCCATCCCCTTGGCGTACTCCAGTGCGCGACGCATGAGCTCGGAATTGGTCACCGGATGCCCGTCGTCGGAAACGGCCACGCAGCCGGACTCCTTCAGTTCCCCCATCTCCGAAAGGAGTTCACCCCGCGACCCCTGGGTGATGGAGCCCACGGGGAAGACATTGACCGAGCCTTCAGCCTTGGCCTTGGCGATTATATAGCTGGTCACCGCCTTGTTGTCGTTCACCGGCCTTGTATTGGGCATGCAGGCCACCGAGGTGAAGCCGCCGGCCGCCGCGGCCTTTGTCCCGGAGACAATGTCTTCCTTGTACTCAAACCCCGGGTCCCGCAGGTGGACATGCATGTCGATGAGCCCCGGCGTGACGATCAGTCCGGCCGCGTCGACGACCTTGCACCCGGCTGGAGCGGCCAGCCCCTTGCCCAACTCCTTGACAACCCCGTTTTCCACAAGTACGTCGAGCGTTTCATCAATTCCCTGGGACGGATCGATCACCCGCCCTCCCTGTATGAACAGATTCATTGGTCACCTCGCATTCTGTTGTAGGGGCGATCCTTGTGATCGCCCGAAAACGGGCGAATACGAGATTCGCCCCCACAAATAAATTGGGATCATTCAGCTGCCAGTGTCCCGCCGCTTACGTGGTAGAGCATCGCCATCCGGACCGCCACCCCGTTCTCCACCTGCTTGAGAATGTGGGAATTGGCGCCGTCGGCCACATAGGAGGAGAGTTCCACCCCCCGGTTGATGGGCCCAGGGTGCATGACCATGGCGTCAGGTTTCGCCCACTTGAGGTTCTCGGGGTTGAGGCCGTAGTAGCGGGAATACTCACGGGTGTTGGGGATAAGGGTTTTCCCCTGCCGTTCCTGCTGGATCCGGAGCATCATGACCACATCGGCATCCTGGATGGCTTCTTTCATGGTGGCGCAGACGGTGACGTTGCCGAGCCGCTCCACACCCTGCGGCATCATGGTGGGGGGGCCCGCCAGGAACACCTGGGATCCCGTCTTGGTAAGGCCGGCAATATTGGAGCGGGCAACCCGGCTATGGCTGATGTCGCCGACTATTGCCACCTTGAGCCCGTCGAGGCGGCCGTAGCGGTCCTTCATGGTCAGCATGTCGAGGAGCCCCTGGGAGGGGTGCTCGTGGGCACCGTCGCCGGCGTTGATGATGGAGCAGGAGAGCCGCTTGGCCAGGAAGTAGTGGGAGCCGGACACGGCATGGCGCATGACGACGATGTCCGGTTTCATGGCTTCCAGGTTCCGGGCTGTGTCGAGGAGTGTCTCCCCCTTGGTGGCCGAGCTGGTTGATGCCGTGATATTGACGGTGTCGGCCGACAGCCGCTTCCCCGCGATCTCAAAGGAGGTGCGGGTGCGGGTCGATGACTCGTAGAACAGGTTGATGATGGTCTTGCCGCGCAGGGTCGGCACCTTCTTGATATCGCGGCTGTTGATCTCCCGCATGTTTTCGGCGGTCGAGATCAGCAGTTCAATCTCATCCTTGCTGAGGTCCTTCAGCGCTATGATGTCCTTGTGCTTGAATCCCATCGCTTCCCCCCATGGAATTGTTCAGGGCCGGCCCCATGCCTGACCCGGCAGCAGTTATTTCTCCAACACCACCTCAACCGGCTTGTTGTCGGCATCGAACTGAACCGTGATTTTTTCCCGACGGCTTGTGGGCACGTTGCGCCCCACAAAATCGGCCCTGATGGGGAGCTCCCGGTGCCCCCGGTCGATGAGAACCGCCAGCTGGATGCTGTCGGGCCGGCCGTGGTCCATGATGGCATCCATGGCGGCGCGGATGGTGCGGCCGGTAAAGAGGACGTCATCCACAAGGATGACCTTCTTCTTCTCCATGGTGAACGGGATGTCGGTCTTGCCCACCGGCATGTGGATGGCGTGCCCCTTGAAATCGTCACGGTACAGGGTGATATCCACCTCCCCCACCGGCACCTTTCCCCCTTCGATCTCTTCCAGCCGGGACGACAGCTCCCGGGCCAGGTGGACCCCGCCGGTCCTGATCCCGATAAGGACCAGATCGGCAACCCCCTTGTTCCGTTCGAGAATCTCGTGGGCGATGCGGGTCAGTGCCCGTTTAACCCCAACACCATCAAGTATGGTTGTCTTCTCTTCAGCCACCTCGTCCCTCCTTTCCGCTTACTGGGCCATGGTGCCGACTCCGTCGGCAGGCACGAAAAGAGCCCTTCCGCAGAACGCGAAAAGGCTCACTAAGACTGTCTGGCAAGAGTCTGTCATCGGCACCTTTTCTAACCTCACGGGGTTAATTTAAAAGGCAGAATTTGAATGTGTCGGCAAAAATTTCCGGAAGTCTATCACCCTGCCAGTGAGGGTGTCAAGGTCAATCTCAGTGGATCAGATCACCGATACTCTTCCAGCGAACGCGCATGTTGTCGCGATCCCACGACCAGTACTTGATGAAGGCAAGACCCTTGATCTGCCCGCTTTTCACGAATCCCCAGAAGCGGCTGTCGTAGGAGCGGTCGCGGTTGTCCCCCATGACGAAGTAAGAACCGGCCGGCACCGTCACGGGGCCGAAGTTGTCCCGCGGATTCTGGGCCGCCGGGATGATTTCGTTCTCCTTGTGGACCTCCTGGGGAATCCTGAACTCCTTGCCGTTCACATAGACCCGCTTCATCACGATCTGGATGGTATCGCCGGGAATACCTATGACGCGCTTGATGAAGTCCTTGCTCGGGTCCTCGGGATACTCGAAAACGATGACGTCGCCCCGCTTCGGTTCGCGGATCGGCGCAATCTTGGTGTCGGTAAAAGGAATTTTGGTGCCATAGAGAAACTTGCTGACAAGAATATGGTCGCCGATGGCCAGGGTGTCCTCCATGGAGCCGGAGGGGATTTTGAATGCCTGCACCACGAACGTCCGGATAACGAGGGCAAGGATGACGGCGATGATAATCGACTCGGCATACTCCCGCACGATGTGCTTCTTCTTTACCTGCTGCTCTTCCGCGGTGCGGTTCCCGCCCACGGCGCCGTTCGATCCGTACTGGGTGTTCTTGTAGTCCATTGCGGTTCCTTTTTCGGTTACTCTTCCACCTTGAGAATGGCGAGGAAAGCCTCCTGGGGCAGCTCCACGTTCCCCACGTTCTTCATCCGCTTCTTCCCTTCCTTCTGCTTTTCGAGCAGTTTCCGCTTGCGGGTGATGTCGCCGCCGTAGCACTTGGCGAGAACATCCTTGCGCAGGGCCTTGACTGTTTCCCGGGCAATGACCTTGGTGCCGATGGCAGCCTGGATCGCCACCTCGAACATCTGCCGCGGAATCAGCTCCTTCATCTTGGACACCAGATCCCGGCCCCGGTAATAGGCCTTGTCACGGTGAATGATGAGTGAGAGGGCGTCGACCACTTCGCCGTTGATCATGATGTTCATGCGAACGAGATCGCTGCGCCGATAGTCCAGATGCTCGTAATCGAGGGAGGCGTACCCCTTGGTGATGGACTTGAGCCGATCGTAGAAATCGAGCACCACTTCGTTCAGGGGCAGTTCGTAGATGATCATGACCCGCGTGGGAGTCAGGTACTTTATCTCCCGCTGCACCCCCCGCTTTTCCTCACACAGGGACAGAATGCCGCCGACGAACTCGTTGGGGGTGTGGATGGAGGCCAGGATGAACGGCTCCTCCACGTAGTCGATCTCCTGGGTCGGGGGGAGCTGGTTGGCGCTTTCGATGGAGATCACGTCCCCCTTCAGCCGATGGACCTTGTAAACGACCGTCGGAGCCGTGGTAATCAAGTCGAGATTGAATTCCCTTTCCAGCCGTTCCTGGATGATTTCCATGTGAAGAAGTCCCAGAAAGCCGCACCGGAAACCGAAGCCAAGGGCCAGGGAGGTTTCCGGCTCGTAGGAGAAAGAGGAATCATTGAGCTTGAGCTTGGCAAGGGCATCCCGAAGCTGCTCGTACTGGGACGTATCGATGGGATAAAGCCCCGAAAAGACCATCGGCTTCACTTCCTTGAAGCCGCCGAGGGGTGTAGAGCATGGTTTAAGGGTATGGGTGACCGTATCGCCGATCTTGGCGTCGGCAACGTCCTTGATGCCGGCGATGATGAAACCGACTTCACCGGCCGACAGCTGGGGCACTTCGCGCATGACCGGGGCAAACACGCCGACCTTCAGGGCTTCGTAGCTGCGGCCAGTCGAAACGAGCTGGATCTTTTCCCCCTTCTTCAGGGTACCGTCAATGAGCCGCACCAGGATGATGACCCCCTGGTACTGGTCGTACCATGAGTCGAAAAGGAGTGCCTTGAGCGGAGCGGTTGGATCCCCTTCGGGAGGCGGAATCTTCTTGACGATCTCTTCCAGGATCTCCCGGGTGCCGATCCCCTCCTTGGCGCTGGCCATAACCGCATCATGGGCGTCGAGGCCGATGATCTCCTCGATTTCGTGCTTGACCCGCTCCGGCTCGGCAGCCGGCAGATCAATCTTGTTCAGGACCGGGAAAACCTCCAGGTTATTGTCGATGGCCAGGTAGACGTTGGCCAGGGTCTGGGCCTCGACCCCCTGGGAAGCATCCACCACCAGCAGGGCCCCCTCGCAGGCGGCCAGGGACCGGGACACCTCGTAGGTAAAGTCCACGTGTCCCGGGGTGTCGATCAGATTGAGGATATAGTCCTTGCCGTCGTCGGCCCGGTAGGTGAGGCGGACGGTCTGGGCCTTGATGGTGATCCCACGCTCCCGCTCCAGGTCCATTTTGTCAAGAAACTGGTCCTGCTTTTCCCGTTCGGACAGTGCTCCTGTATATTCCAGGAGCCGATCGGCAAGGGTCGACTTGCCGTGGTCAATATGGGCGATTATGGAAAAATTGCGGATTGCTTCGACTTTCATAGCCACCTTGTCGTACTTGGAGTGTAACCGCAGAACAATAGCCGAAAAAGACTTTTATTGTAAAGGAGATTCTCCTGACTGCCATCAATTAGAACCAGGGCATTAACTGCCTCACACTTACGCCTTTGCCACGCCCGTAAAGGTGTGGTATACACAGGTTATCGGCTTTATTTCAATTTAGTAACACGATTCAGGAGTCCCGGGAACCCGGGGAAACCTGGCGAAATAATTCCCCTTGCCTTTTGTATACAGGAAAGCCGACCGTGCCCCAGACCGGACCTACATGCACATGCAGAACTGAGACTGAACGGATTGCCGAGCTTGAAAGGATCCTGGCCGACCTGCAGGCTGAGCTGACGGAGCGCCGGAACGCCGAGCGCGACCTCAGGCATGCCAAAGCGGCCGCCGAGGCGATGTGCCTTGCAAAGACGGAACTCCTTGCCCAGGTGAGCCACGAGATGCGCTGTCAGCTCCAGATGCTGACCGGCGCCGTGGAACTGCTCCGGGAAACCCCCCTCGACCAGAACCAGACCAATTATCTGAATGCCTTTCACCACGCGGGTGAATTTCTGCACTCCCTTGCCGACGATCTTCTCGACAACTCGCGCATGGAAGCGGGCCGCTTCCAGCTGGAGCAGACCGAGTTCCACTTCGACGAGTTCATGGCCGCAACCGCACAACTCATAGCATGGCAGGCAAACCGCAAGGGACTTCAGTTCGAGTGCCGTCTCTCTCCTGACCTTCCAACCCGGCTCGTGGGAGACCCGAAGCGCCTCAAGCAGATCATCCTCAACCTGGCCGGCAATGCCGTGAAGTTCACCAGTGACGGAAAAATAACCCTTGCAGTCGAGCTGGAATCCCCGCCACCCGGTGATTCCGCCCGGGACACTGTCCTGCGGTTTACCATCCAGGACACGGGAGTGGGAATCCCCGGCGACAAGCTCGATGAAATTTTCGAGCGATACACCCAGGCGTCACCGGCAACGGCCCGCATTTTTGGCGGGACGGGTCTCGGGCTTGCGATCGCGAGGGGACTTGTCGGAATGATGGGCGGAACGATCCGGGTCACGAGCAGAGAGGGAGCCGGAACCTGCTTCGTCTTTTCGGCACGGTTTGCCCCGCGCGCCGTGTCCTCTCCCGAGGCCGGGGAACGGAGAAAGCCTCCCGTCGCGCCGCTGCGGAGCCTTCGCATTCTCCTGGCCGAAGACGCCGCGGACATCAGGATGCTCATGGGCGCCTTCCTCGGAAACACGCCCCACTCCGTTGACATGGCCTGTAACGGTCAGGAGGCCCTCGCGAAGTATATGGCAGGAAACTACGACCTGGTACTCATGGACATGCAGATGCCGGTCATGGACGGCATTTCGGCAACCCTCAGAATAAGGGAGTGGGAACGGTCCCACGGCCGGCCGCCGGTGCCGGTCATTGCCCTCACGGCGGGCGCAGAGCGAAGCGAGCGCCTCAAGTCCCGGGCAGCCGGCTGCACAGCGCACCTCGCGAAACCACTCAGGAAGGAGACACTGCTGCGAACCATCAGCGACGTTATGCAGCAGCAACCGGACCATGCCCAGACATCCGCGCAAACCGGTCAGGGTGGCGATAGACCCTGAACTGATCGATATTGTCCCCGTTTTTCTGGATCACCGGTGGCAGGATGTGGCCTCCCTTCAGGATGCCCTTGCCCACGAGGATACTTCCCTTGTACGCGCCATAGCCCACAACCTCAAAGGTGCGGGCCGCTCCTTCGGCTTCGATGCCGTGAGCCGCATCGGCGAGCGCCTGGAACAGGCTGCCGAGCACAGCAACTGGCACTCCGTCGAGCGGTTCATCAACCGTCTCATCGCCTACCTGGAGAGGGTGGAACCCGTGAGCGGATAGAGGAAGCGGCTCGTTGCCTTCCCCCCCGATTCGTGCTATATGTCCGGCAGCCTGACCACCATACACAAAAGGAACAGACATGCTGACCGGAAAACAGAAACGCTTTCTCCGGGGACTGGGGCATAGCCTCAACCCCGTCATCACCATTGGCAAGGGGGAAATATCCGAACCCCTTATCCGTGAGACCGACGAAGCCCTCGCGCACCATGAGCTCATCAAGGTGAAGATTCTTGAAAGCTGCATCCTGGACCGCCATGAGGTTGCCGACGAATTGGCCGCCGCCTGCGGGGCCGAGGTGGCCCAGGTGCTGGGGCGGACCTTTCTCCTCTACCGCACGGCCGAGGAGCCGAAGCTTGAACTCCCCAAGGGGAAATAGTCCCTTTCCTCGTCCCTGAAATGGTAAAGCCCGGACTTCTCCGGGCTTTACCATTTCACCGCTGCAGGTCGTAACGACTATTGGGGCATAGCGACAAACGCCCGGTCCACCGACAACCCGACCACAATCCCCGCATTGTTGATCCCATAGGCTTGCGTGAACCCGGTGGTGGCAAATATCTGATTGGATACCGCTGGTGAAATATCCAGCGCATTCATGGCGTGCCACAGTGACGCGAGAGATCCGGACACATTGCTCCACCCGGCGATAAAGCCGAGATCGTTGATGGCGGCGGCACTCCCCCCGTTGCCAGGCGCTCCAAGATCCGTCACCCGGTAGCCGAAGAGTCCTCCCAGGATTCCCTCGGTCCAGAGTACGGCATGCACCTCCCCTGTTGCGCTCTCAGATTCGCCGACAATGTATCCCGAGCCGTTGATCCCAAAGGCTACGCTCCTGTCATGGCCAGAGAGAACGCCGAGGTCAGTCGGAGTCCCCACGGTTCCGCTGGAATTGATGGTCCAGAGTACTGCCCGCATTTTTCCGCTGGAGTTCGCGGACTCACCGACAATCTTCGTTCCGGTTGAGTCGATGAAGTAAGCCGTGCCCGTTGTCCCTCCCGAAAGAAGGGGAAGCGGCACCGCTGCGGTTGCGGAGGAACTCCAGAAAACCGGCACCGTGTTGCCGCCGGTCGTCGCTTCGCCGACTATCCTTCCGCCGTTGTTGATTCCATACGCTGCGCTGGGAGCCGTGAGGGCGCCGAGCGGCAGCTCTGTCGGTGTCTGGGTTCCAGCAGGCCAGAGGACGGCCACGTAAGCGGCCGCCTTGCTGGATTCGCCCACTGCCACACCCGAATCGTTGATGGCATAGGCGGCGCTGTAGGTGTTGCCGGCGATGGGGTTCAGTTCGGCGGGTGCCGAGGGAGTTCCGTTGGAAGCCACGTTCCAGAGGACGGCCCTCATCTCCTGACTTCCGTTGTCGGACATGCCGACCACCTGCCGGTTGCTGTTGATGCTGACAGCGGTGCTGAAAACGCTCCCCGTGAGCCCCGACAACTCCTGGGGCTGCGCAAAGGAGGCAAACTTCGCAGGGTCGTTGGGGAAAGCGTCCTGGGCATTGGGCACGCCGTCACCGTCCAGATCGGCAGCGGTTGGCGTACCTCCTCCGCCGCCTCCTCCGCATCCCGACAGGGTTACTGTCAGGGCCGTCAACAGAACGAACAGTGAATTTCTGATCTTTTTCATGGCTGCCATCTCCTTTTCTATAAAAATCGTAAAGATTATCAATCCCCTGCACCTGCCCTGGCCGCAGTCTGCCATCAATTGCCAAAGCTGGATGTAAAGTGAAAATTGGGGTCACCGTTATCGAGGAACGGACGTAGCGGAGGGAGCCCCTTTGCCGGCCGACCGGCAGATCCGACGGCCGGAATTTCTGTCATGCGGTCCGTTGACACGCGGCTTCGCTTCGGGTTGCCGCTCACTTTCGCATCATGGCCGTCGGGCACGAAAATCTGGGGGTGGTCAAAGGGAGCCATTTCCTGGCGTACCCGCTCGTCGGTCAGGGCGAGGAGAAACGCCACCAGTGCCCGCTGGTCTGCTTCGTTGTTCTTCAAGGCCGGGATATCGATGATGAACGGGTCGAGATCGGCCATATTCTCCTCCCTGAAGTTTCCACCCCTGACGTAGAAATCAACTGTCTGCATCAGAGTGACGGCCCCGCCGTTGTGGAAATACGGTCCGGTCAACTCCACGTTGCGCAGCCCCGGCACCTTGAAGGCTCCGTTGACAGCCACCCTGGTGACGGCGCCAGGTGTCGGCGGACAGATGGTGGGAGGGTCACCGAGAAAGTCATTGACGCATCCTACCTTGGGGAAGGAAAACGGCGGCCGCTGGGCCAGGAAGTTCTGCCGCGAGAAGGCCAGCGGGAAGCCGAAGGGATCATTGGCCCCCCGGCCGATATCTTCGGCAGTCGGGGTCACGCCGATGTTGTAGAAACCGATATCGTAGTTGGCCAGGCTGCCGTCACCCACTGCCATGAGCTCGATGAGCCCCGGCTCCAGGGGGTTGCGGGCGTTGCTGACCGACGAGGCGGTGAACTCCGCCCCCACATGGCAGTTCACGCAGCCGGCTGCGCCGGAGAAGAAGATATTGAGCCCCCGCTGTTGTTCGACGGTCAGGGCGTTGGGGTCCCCCTCCACGAAGCGGTCATAGGGGGTGTCGTCGGATACGAGTGTCGCCTGGTACATCTGCAGGGCGAGACCGAAGAAAAAGGCAAAGTTGGCCTCCATCTGGCTGTACTGCTTCCCGTCTACCGTGACTGGGCTCGTGCCGTTCCAGAACTCGGGACGGAAGGCGGTCCGGATCATATCCCCATAGGTGGTCGATATCCCTGGCTGGGGACTCCGGGAAAGAGACCCGAGAACACTGTCGGTCCGGTCCACCTGTTGTTTGCCGAGGGGAGTAAGGGAAAGCAGCTTTCTCCCGATCTCGGGGAAGGTGCGGCCGTCCCACGACATTTCGATGCTGTTGAGGGGAGGAGCCAGCGCCTGCGAGGCAAGACTCGAATTATCGAGCTCGTTTAGCCGCTGCACCAGGTTGCCGCTGGCGTCAAAGATCTCCTGGTTCAGCTTGAACTGTTGAAGGCTGCCGCCGCTGTTGATCCAGATGCGAGCACTTACGTCCTGTATGCCGAAGGAGTTAACCCCGTTGAAGAAGTGATTTGCCCGGCCGTCCCAGAAATTGGCAAAGTTGAATACCGCGTTGATGACGGTGGGGGTATTGCGGGGCTCCACCTGGCGTGTCGTGCGGCCATTGCGGGAAAAGACCGGGTCATGCCGGGTCTGTCCCCCATCCTCAGCATTACCCTCTCCCGCGCCCACAAACCTCTTCTGGACTACTCCCTGTGATGAAACCACGTCGTTGGTGTGACCCGTCCGCGTGAAGCGGTCTTCGGGGTCACTGTGCCGGGTAAGCGGGAAATCGGCCACTGTGAGGGTTGAATTGGCCCGGCCCGGCGCGCTGAAATCCGTATCGTTCGCCATGGAACCGGGGTTCACCGAGTTGTTGACCCTGTTGTCGGTCCCCGCGTGGAAGTGGCAGCTGGCGCAGGCCGTGATCCCGTCACTCCCCACCTGCATATCCCAGAAAAGGGCCTTGCCGAGCCTGATTGCGGCCGCTTCGTCGGCGACGAACCGGTCCAGTTCCGCCGGTCTCGGCACCGGCACGGTCTTAAGGGAGGCTCCGGCCCCGGTGACGCGCTTTGGCGACCATGCCGCGAAGGCGATGACGGCAACGAGCAGAATCGCCCCCCCGACCCTCAGCACGTAGCGCCCCACTCCCCTCCCCTTCGCAGTCTTCATGTCCAGTGCATTCATTGTCAGTCCTTCCCGCCCCATGCTCCGGGCTCAACCGATGACGACGAACGGCGCCCTCACCGTGCGCGCAAGGACGCCGGTAACCCAGTGCCGGTACTCCACCTCGATCATGTAGGTGCCGCTGGGGACGTTCGTGTCCACCAGCAGATCCCAGCGCTGGGCAGTGGTCAGGTCGAACTGGTTCCCGATTTCCGATAGATGGAAGGGCTCGGAATACTCGCAGGTGCCGCTCTTTCCCAGGGTCCGGCCGTCCATGGCGATGACTTCAGGGTTCAGGATCGAAGGGAACCTCACCCGCACCCGATAGTAGGCAGCATTCACGATACGCATTAATACTTTTTGTCCCCGCTGCGCCCTGGTTTCCACCCGCCCGTAGTTGGGGTAGGCGGGGCTGAACGACCCGTCCTGCTCGGCGATAACACCGGAAATCAGGAAATAGTCGGCATCAAATACATTCAACCGGGGGTTGTCGGGGTCATTGAACGCCATGTAGGGGTTGTTGACGTTGTTCGGCCCGATGCCGGCGTTGACGTTCTGGCTCACGACGTCATGCCAGCGGCTGTCGAAGTCATCGATGGCCCAGATCTTTTCTATGTCGTACGGAATGATGGCATTCTTGCGGCGCACCATGCCGGGGTCCCCGTCCGGGAACGGAGCCTGGTCCACCGGAGGATCGATGATGAGCATCCCGTACATCCCCAGCTCGAAATGGAGGGGGGTGTTCTTGTGGCAGTGGTAGAAATAGGTGCCCGCTTCCGCCGCAAGCCACTGATAGATGTATTTGCCTGACACCTCGAAGGACGAGTGCCCCACGCCATCGTTCATGGGAGTGGGTTCGATGCCGTGATGGTGGATGGTGTGGGTGCCCCGCCGAGCCGAGAGAATCGAGTGGACGATCCGTCCCTCCGTGACCCGGATGGTTGGCGCGGGCCAGCTGACGGGGAGCCCGGGCCACGAGAACCCCCAGACTTCGATGGAATTCCGGCCAAGAGTCCTGGTCGGATACGGCACCGGCAGGAAGAATCCGTCACTCATCTGCCGTTCGAAGATGGCATGGGTTGCGGCATTGAACGGAATGTTGTCCGGTGTGGGGAGAATGACTTCGGGATCCAAAGCATTCAGGCCCTGGACAAGATCGGGAGTGACAAGAGTAAGCCGCCGGTCGGTGGGCTGTCCCCCGTTGAGCAGCGGGTTTACGACTCCGGCCCGATCGACGAGGTCGACGCTGGTGGGTATCGCAACGCTGTGCTGCAGGTACATGACCTGTTCGGCAGAATCGTTCAGGTGAATATGATGCCCCAGGTCACGGGGAATGAGTGGTCCGGCCATTGTATCTACCTCCTTGGCAAAGGGTTCTCGTGTCTCGTTGCGTCTCCCGGGGGGCCGGCCGGCCTAACGCACCATGCACCGGATGTTCTCCCGCCGGGCGGTGCTGGAGGAAACCACACTGACCGTACGATTGGAAAGGGCCTTGAGCCCCCTCCCCTCGAAGACCCAGCGGCCGTTGACGGGGACCGTGACGGTTCCGATCACCCGGCCGTCTTCCGGTGCCCCGGCGTAGAACGTCAACTGAGAATTGCCCGATGCCCGCCCTGCCAGACTGAGTCTGCCGATCCGGACCCGCAGTTCCGCCTTCTCGACGATGATCACCTCGTTGGCCGGATTGACCGGTCCCAGGAGCTTCATGTGGGCGATGAGTCCGTTGGGATAGTTGCCGCCGGCGGCGGTCTGGGAGGTCTCCAGGTGGCAGTGCATGGGCCAGACCATGGGAAGATTCTCCTGGTTGGTGCCGCCTTCTATCTTGCTCCAGGTCTGGGGGGGGATGTCGGGCGGCTGGATGAATGGCATCAGCATGTCGACGCGGTCCAGGGGGCCAAGGCTCCAGGTGTCGAGCAGCCACAGGTCCCGCTGCACCACGCCGTTCACGGCGAGCCGGTAGCAGTGGTTGAAATGGGTATGGGGCGAGTGCCAGGAAAGGCCGGCGTTCATGGAGCGGATCAGGGCAGGCTGCCCCACGTACCCGGAAATCTCGACCCGGTGATCATGGGAGGCAAAAAAGCCGCTCTTGCCGTTGATCATGAAGTAGCGGGGGGAATAGCCGGAGGTGAACATCTCGGCTGAAACGGACGGCGTGGCCGCCGCCAGGGCGTGCTTGACCGGGTCCACGCTGCCGAAGACCCAGATCCAGGTGCGGTTAGGGTCCCACGGATGGCCGGGAAAATGCACCGCTGTGCCGAAATCCTCGAAGAGCCTCTGCACATTGGAAGTGGGATTGCTGTAAGGGGTCAGTTGGATTCTGGGCAGGACCACCAGCGCGCCGTAGAGCCCCATAACCCGGTTCACCGGCGCGTTGAGGGGGTCCAGGTACATGTAGGTCCCCGCCGCGGGGGCCTGAAACCGCACCGGCACCGTCTGGCCCGGGGCGATGATGCCGCTGTCGACCACTCCGGGGACTGCAAACGAATGATTTGCGGAGTGCCCGTTGGTCACGTTGATCTCCAGGTCATCCCCCTCCACGGCGTAGATGACGACACCGGGGACACTGGCCAGGGTGCCGTTCAGAGAAAACGCCCAGGCCGCAACGCGAATCCCGTCCGTCATCTCGTGTTCGGCCTCCAGGATAGTGAGATTCAAGGTCTGGGAGGTGGCCATGGCCTCGTTGCCGCGCCAGAGGAGACCGTATCCGCCGGCCGCACCCACGGCAACCGCTGCCATGCCGCAGGTGCCGAGCTTGAGAAAATCACGCCGCGAGATGTTCATAGCCATCACTCCTTGGAGAAAACGCTGGTTAGCGTATAGTCAGATCAACCGTACCGCTGCTGATGCCGTTGGACGACGTTACACTGACGGTGCCCAGGGGGCCGGGGCTCGCCTTGGACTTGACAGGCAAGGCCCATCGCCCGTCATTGCCTACCGGAGCGGTTCCGATTACCGGCCGGCTGATCCGTCCGCTCAGCTCACCGCTGCCGGTCGGTACGGACGTGGTGCGGACTGAAATATAGGCATTGCCCGAAAGAATCCGCGCAATGGCGTCGCCAAGGGAGATGACGCCGTCGGCCGGCTGCGACTGAAGGTTCGCCGTGGTCAGCCTGCCGGACCGGGGGGAGCTGAATGCCCCATTGAATCTGCTGTCGTAGAGCGTGAAGATGGCCGGGCCGTCGGCGCCGTGGAGGCGGATATCGATACGGCTCACGGCCGATGCGGGCAGGGGGTCCAGGACGAGGCGATAGTCGATGCCGGTCGGTGACGTCTTCAACCCCAAGCTCCCCCGGGCCCCAGTGGAACCGGCAAGGTAGGCCCGGGGCCCACCCAGGACCGTGACGGTGTTCGCCGTCGTGTCGGAGCTGGTCCCCTCGATGTGCCATTTGCCGATTCGCGGGCGATATTCGGCTTTGGTGATGCCGAGGTTTTCCACGGTCACCGTCACGGTTGCAGGGGCCGAAATGAGGCCGCCGGTATCCTGAACCACGTACTGGAAGCTGTCCTCCCCGGTGTATCCGGGGGGGGGTGTGTAGATGAAGGTGGTCTTGCCGGTGCCGAGGGTGGTGAAGCGCGAAATGATCCCCCCCTGCGCGGTGGTGAACGGGGCGGTCCGGCGGATGTCGTTCGGCGCGACATAGATCCCTATGGCCTGGGGATTGATGCCATGAACGTTGGTGTTGGCCGGGTTGGCCGGATTGAACGGATCGGCAGGGTCCATTCTCACCGGATCCTCATCGTTGGCCACCACATCGATACTCACCGGGGTATTTCTCGCCGTGGCAACGGTATCGTTGACCGCCGACGGCACTGCGTTGGCGGCCTCGTTGAAGACCTTACCCATGACCTGAAACTGGTCGAAGGCGAGAATCTGTGTGTTGTTGTCGCCGTTCAGGAAGAAGTTGGCCGGCGGGTTGAGAAGCTCCACGGTAAAGACGGGGGGACGGGGGGTGGAATCCGGCGGTCCCGCCACCACGGGCTGGACGATATGAACGGCATCGGAACCGGAGTCGCCCAGGTAGAGATTGGTGCCGATCCTCAGGGGACCGCCGATGTGCGTCAGACCGTTGTAAGGGGTGGTGCTCGGACGCAGAAACGGACCGACGTTGGTGGGGTCCTCGCTCACGATCCCCGCGTTGGTTGCAGGAAACCCTATGGGGAGCGGAATCTGGTCGGGATCGGGACCCTGCTGAAGGGCCGTCACGAAATTATGGGGGGTAACGATGCCGACATCCTGGGTCTGGTTGATCTCCCGTCCCGCATCCACTGCCGCAACCACGTAATCCGTCCTGCCGTAGGGATGCGTGACCCGGTAGGTTCCTGGCACCGGTACATTGAGACGGACCCTGATCCGTCCGAAGGCAACCTGCTGGGTGTCGTCGATAATACCACTGGCAAACGCGCCTTCCAGGGCCAGCACGAGCAGGGCATCCCCGGCGATGGGTATCACCGTCCCGTTCAGGCGGCTGTTATAGGTGGCGAAGGTGCTCGCCATCCAGTAGAAGGCCTCGGGGCCGAAGTTGTTGGGGAACGAGATCGGGGCCCCCGTAAAAGGCTCCGCGGTCAGACAGGGAGTTATTCCTGCGTTCGGTTTGTCGAGACAGAGCTCCAGCTTGATATTGTTAGCGTCCTTGTACCAGATGGGGAAGCCGTGGGCGAGGCTCACCGCCACGTCGGACGGGTTACCGCCCGCAGGGATCTCGGTGAGCACATTGGGGGCTCCTGAAAGGGGTTTTCCGGAAACCGCCGTCAGTTGAGCCTGAACCTGGCCACTACACATCACAAGAAGCCCAAAGGCTATCAGCACTGAGATACGCATCTTCGGCATGACGATTCACTCCTTGGGTGTATCAATAAGGGCATGGAAGTTTCGCCGACTGGGCGGACGAAAGAGCAGACCTTTGCAGATCCACCTATCACAACCCGTGCCGACGTCGTCAGTTAGAAAAATCATGAACAGTTACAGGCAGATGGAATGTGACAACCACGATTTCAGGCGGGAAAAGGGTGTAACCCTAATGAAACCGGCATTCCTCATCAAGGTTTCTTTTTAATGATATCGGATGCTTAATGAGGCTGAAAAAAATGTTGCTGTCACTTTTTTTTACACCCCCAAGACAAGCGGAGAGGCAACGGTGATTGGATGAGTACGGGGGGACTTTGGCGGAGAGATCATGCCCGGCCTGGACGGCCGGGCATGGAAGGAAAACTGAACTACTTGCCGTTTTTCACCTGAAGGCGTTTGTTGAGGGTCTGCCTGGTAATGCCAAGCATGGTGGCGGCAATTCCCTGATTGCTGTTGGCACGTTTCAATGCGTTGATGATGAGGTAATCCTCAACCTCGCGAATCGTAGGGAATTTGCCGAATATCGCGGCCAGGGGATCACCATCGGTGCCGGCTGGCGGCAATGGGGCGGGGACGACGGTTTCCCCTCCGATGGCCCGTCGAAACGACTCCATGGAAAGGACGCCCGAGGTGTGACGGACCACGGCGTCGAAGACCAGGGCCTGAAGTTCCCTGACGTTGCCGGGAAAATGATGGACCGACAGCAGCGTGATGAGTTCCGGAGGATAGGTCGGTTTTCTCTTTCCCACGACTCTTGCCGCCTCGTCAATCAGGTGATCGAGCAGAAGCGGCAGATCCTCAAGACGCTCCCGCAAAGGGGGAATCTGAACCTGGTGTGCACAAAGACGGTAATAAAGGTCATTGCGGAATTTCCCCTCTTCAATAAGTTTTTTCAGGTCCCGGTTGGTGGCGCAGATGATGCGTGCCTCACTCTTTCGCGCCATGTCGGACCCCACGGGATAGTATTCCTTCTCCTGCAGCAAACGCAGGAGCTTGATTTGGGAAAATTCGTTCAGGTCTCCGATCTCGTCCAGAAACAGGGTTCCGCCGGAAGCCTTGGCTATGAGCCCCTCCCGTGACTGGTCCGCGCCGGTGAATGCGCCCCTTTTGTGGCCGAACAGGGTATCGGAGAACATATTGTCATCAAGACCGGCAACGTTCACCGCCACATACTCACCCTTCAGACCGCTCAAGTCATGGACCGCCCGGGCAAAGAGCTCCTTCCCCACCCCCGTTTCGCCGGTGATGAGCACGGGCTGCCTTGTTCGCGCAATCACCTCCAGGTACTGGAAGATGGCCCGCATCTTCTTGCTGACGGTGACGATGGCGGTAAAGGCCTCCGGGTGGTCGAGCCGGTCATTTAGAAGACACTCCTTGAGGGATGAAAGCTCGCTGGAGAGAGAAGCAATTTCCAGGGCCTTGGAAACGCTCGAAACGAGCCTCCCCGTCTCCACCGGTTTGACCAGATAGTCAAAGGCGCCGGCTCTCATGCAGCTGACGGCGGTTTCTATCTCATCCACCGCCGTCATGACAATCACCGGCAGACTGGGAAATTTTTCCTTGATGCACGGAAGCAGATCGAGCCCTGAAACATGGGGCATGAACAGGTCGAGCACCACCGCGGATGCGCCATGCGTCTCAAGAAATGGCATCAGCTCGCGGCTGTCATCCAGGGTTACCGTATTGCCAATGCCGTTGCCCAGCAGAACGAGCCGTGAGGTCTTGAGAATGTTTTCCTCATCATCCACGAGCACTACGGGCATTGAATCGCATAACATTGAAGCCTCCTTGGGAACACAATTGACTTAATGCACGGCAGGGAGTCGAACCGTGAAGGTCGTCCCCCTGCCGGGAACAGACTCGAATCCGAGGGTCCCTCGATGCTCACGGACGATCGAATGACAGATGGCAAGCCCAAGCCCCGATCCGCCGCTGTCGAGCCGGGTAGTGAAGAACGGTTCGAGAATGCGGTTGGCAATGTCGGCGGGAATGCCCCCCCCCTCATCGGTCACCCGGATCACCACCTCATCCTTGTCGGCAGCAAAGAGCGTCGAAACCTCCACGGAGCACTCCTCGCCGGGAAGAGCTTGTAGGGAATTCATTATCAGATTGATAACAACCTGTTCGAGTTGCTGGGTGCTGCCGAGCACTGCGGGCACAGCACCCCACAAATTGAGTCGAAAGTGCTTCGTGTGCTTCTTTATCTGGTGATTGAGCAGGGAAGCGGCAATGGAGACCACCCGGTTGACGTCCACTTTTGTCGATACGCAGGAAGCTTCCTCCCGGGCGAAGTCCTTCAGGTTGTTGATAATGTCCCTGATCCTCCGGGCACCGTCGCTTATGCCATTATTGAGCTCGGGGAGGACGCTCTTCATCTCCGAAAAGGGGATCCCCCCCAGATTGAAATCTCCGTACTCATCATAATACTCCTGCAGGATCGGGTGGATGTCCCTGCAGACCTTGGCCAGCAGCTCCGAATTGGTCATGATGTAATTGTTTGGATTGTTGATCTCATGGGCAATACTCGCCACCAGCACCCCGAGAGACGTCATTTTGTTGGTGTGAATCAGCTTGGCCTGGATGAGCCGCGCTTCCTCTTCCAGCCTGATTCGCTGTGTTATGTTCCGCATGGTGCAGTAAACCAGATCCACATTCTGGATACTCACCATCTTGCCTCGAACAGAAGCGACAATCTCTTCCCCGCCCTTGCGAATATGGGTGACGGAATCGATGCGGATTGTGTCGCCATGCCTTACCTGGCCGATGATTTCACAGAACTTTGCGTAGTCCTCCGAACCCATCAGACAGCCTGCTCCCAAGGAGAAGAGCTCCTGCTTGCTGTAGCCGTAAAGCCTCTCGGCCACAGAGTTCACATCAATGATCCTGCAGGTGCCGGGCTTGAAGAGAATAATGGCATCCTCGGTCTGCTCGAACAGCAGCCGAAACCGTTCCTCGCTCCTCTGAAGCGCCTCCTCGGTAAGCATGCGCTCTGCGTTTTCCCTCTCAAGGCCCTGTAACGCCTCGACAAGCTTTGCCGTCCTGTCCTCGATGATCGATTCAAGACCTGCCTGATACTCTTTCAAGCATGCCTCGGCGGCCTTGCGCTTCTCTATCTGCGCCTTCATCGGTTTGTAAATATAGATACGGAAAATGGGCGTCAGAAGGAGTAGCAAGATCGACGAATCGGCCAGAAGATCGATAAACCATGGCACTCCGGGCATTGAGCGAAAAACGAGCATCACCAATGCTTCGGCAACAAAGATGGCACTCGCTAGAACCACAACGACCCTGACCGGCGACTCGTACAACCGCTGTCGCCGCTTCTCGCGTCGCTGCGCCCTGCCGTTGCCAGCCTGATCCGCTCCGCTCACCCAAACCTCCTGTGCTACTGCCCGTAACCCACTCCTGGCCATGAGTGCAAAAAAAACTCTGAACGCAAATTTTTTTACAGCCGCCAGAATCCGTTCTGCGGGTCGGATTGGCCAATGCCAGGCCACGGCCACCAATTTATTTTACACCCCTTGCACAGGCGGCAGAGCATCGCCAAGACACGCTAAGCTCTCATTAAAGCATGAAACATGCCATGAAGCAATGCATGGCACGCTTCATGTAGAAGCAGGAACGTGAAACCGCAATCCTTCTTGCTCCCTGGGGGATATACCCATGACTGAAACTTCCCTGATAGCTGCTACCCTCGGCCTGGCGCATCCCTGGAAAATCACTTCCGTTACGTTTTATGACGAAGAAAAACGGATCGAGATCACCGTCGATTTTTCCATCGGCGGTTCGTTCTCCTGTCCCCGTTGCGGGGCAACGGCCCGGCTCTGCGAAACTGCGACCGAAGTCTGGCACCACTCAAACTTCTTCAACTATTCAGCCTACCTGACCGTGCGGGTTCCCCATCTCGAATGCACCAATGGGTGCGGTTGCGGCAAGATCGAACTCCCGTGGACAAGAAGAAACCCACGATTCACTCTCCTACCTCAGTCCTGACTGCTGAAAGATGAGTTCGCAGCAGAAAAGGGGCCGCAATAACGGCCCCTTTTCTGCTGCATTCGCCATGGCCGACACTGAAATGTCGGCACAGTTCCGGCAACGTGAATCAGAGAAGGCAATCAGTCATCATGGCCGCGTCCGCGCCCCCTGCCCTGCCCCTTGTGGTCATCCTTGTGGCGCCGCTTATCATCCTTGCGGTGCTCCTTGTACTCCTTTGAAGGCTTGAACCGCTTGCCCCGGTAGTGGTCGTGGTCCTGGCGGTAGACGCGGTACTCGTCGTCCCGATAATAGCGGATCCGCTCCAGCTTGTGCTTGCGGAGACCCGGGGGGAGGCTCTTGTACTTGACCACGGTCCATGGGCCCCTGTAGTGGGGTGCCCGATACCAGTAATTGTCCTGATACAGGTAGTAACGGCCGGAAACGTAGAAGATGTCATATGGAATATCGACACCAACGTAAAACCCGAGACGCGGCGGCACAATGAATACCGGCGGCTCCTCGATCACCACCCGCGGCGGCGCCGGAACCACCACTGCCGGGGGTGCCGGAACCACCACACTGGGACGGTTGCCGACATTGATGTTCACGTCGAAGCCGACATCAGACGCGGCGCAGACCGGCAAAGCCGCTGCCAACACGAGGGGAACAACTGCAAGAAACTTCTTCATGTCATCTCCTTTTTCCGTGGAATTCCCTTGAGCAAGCATTCAAGGGGGCGAAAACAAAAAAACCGGGGCCGCACCATTTTGTAAATGATATTTCGGCAACCCGGCTGTCTGCGTGAGACCCTGTAGGCTTTCCGCCCCACCCTCGCGGGTGGTTGAGTATTGTCGTCTATCAGCAGTTTTTGTATGAATGTATACCGAATAACGGCGACAGGTCAATCAGTTACTCCCTGGCCTCCTTGCATGTCGCAGCGCTGTTGCCTCTATTTGCATGCAATCAGACTCTTTCGTAGGGCTCGAAGAGGCGTTTGAATTCATCGAGGGCAAAGCGATCCGTCATGCCGGCTATATAATCGCAAACCACCCGTTCGCGCCCTTGTATCTCCATTTTTTTCTGGTACTTGCGCGGCAGAAGGGTCGGGTGCTTGACGTAGGACTCGAAAAGCTGGGTCAGATAGCGCTCGGCCTTCACCCGCATTCTTTCAACCCTGTAGTGACGGTAGAGGTTTTCAAAGAGAAACCGCTTGAGTTGCCGATTTTTTTCGGCCACGGATGTACTGAAGGCAACCACCGGCTGGTTGACGTTCCGTAAATCGGCAAGGGAGGTAATATTCAGGCGGCGAATATTTCCCAGCGTGGTGGCGGTCAGATCCTTGATCAAGTGCCCGATAAGGGCGCTGATGGTCTGGAACGTCCGCCGTTCCGGATCAATGTCGGGGTACGCTGTGCCTATTCCTTCCCAAACCTCACGCCAGAGATCCACACCGTCGAGCTGACCGAGGGTTATGAAGCCCGATTTGAGGCCGTCATCAATATCGTGGTTGTTGTATGCTATCTCGTCGGCATAATTGATGATCTGCGCCTCGATGGTCGGCACGACGCCGGGGAGGAAAACGTCGATGACCCCGGCCGGCCGATCATAGGGGGACGAATGCTTGACGATCCCCTCCAGAACCTCCCAGGAAAGGTTAAGGCCGTTGAAGCCGGGATAACGCTCCTCCAGCTGGTCCACCACCCGGAACGACTGGAGGTTGTGCTCGAAACCGCCAAAACCCTCCATGAGGCGGTTCAGTACCTCTTCTCCCGTGTGGCCGAAGGGGGTGTGCCCCAGGTCATGGGCCAGGGCCAGGGCCTCGGTCAACTCCTCGTTCAGCCCGAGACGCCGGGCAATGGCCTTGCCTATCTGGGCCACCTCCAGGGAGTGGGTGAGCCGGGTCCGGTAGTAGTCCCCCTCATGGTTGACAAACACCTGGGTCTTGTACTCAAGGCGACGAAATGCCGCGCAATGGATAATCCTGTCCCGATCCCGCTCGAATGCGGGGCGGTTGTCGCGGAACGTCTCCGGATGCTTTCTGCCCCGGGATTCGGCGCTGCGCGCCGCATAGCCAGCCAGATCGGGCCGCTCCTGGGAGCGCCCCTCCAAACCATCGGTCATATTCCCAATCCTCCCGTTGCGCCAACTCTAATGCCGGTTTCCAGGGGTGTCAACGGCGAAAAGATATCCTTGACTCTTCCCGATGTATCATGCTAGATTTCTGAGCCTTTTTTAAGAATATCAATCCAGGCAAGGACTGAACAGCACAATCATGTCAACCGACCTTCTGGGACTTGTAACCGCGCGAATCCGCAGCAAAATCGGCTCTCAGTCACGGGTCTGCCTGCTCAATGGCCGGGACCTGTTCGAGGCCCTCAAGAACGAAAATCTGATCCTCATGGCCTGCAACCCGCGGATCAAGCACGTTATTCCGGGCATCATGAAGGCTGCCCAGGAACTGGATGCGGTGATCGCCTTTGAGCTGACCCGCACCGAGGGTGGGCTTGATGGGGGATATACCGGACAGACTCCCGGGATTTTCTTCGACACCATAGTTGAGTACGCCGAGCGCTGCGGCTTCACAAAGCCTTTCATAATCCACGGCGACCATACCACCGTCCAGGACACCTCCCCCAATGAACAGGAATCTGCCCGGCTCCTCATCGAGGCACAGATCGAAGCAGGATACACCTCCTTCGCCATAGATGCCTCCTTCAACCCGTTGCCGGACAATATCCGGATCACCGCCGGGCTGGCCGCTCTGGTGGAAAACGAGGGATACGGCCTGGAGGTGGAACTGGGGGAATTCCGGCAGGCTGGCGTTCATCCGAGCCTGACAACGGTGGAGGAGTCCGAAGAGTTCCTGGCGGCCCTGCGGGGAAAAGGCATCCAACCCCAACTCCTTGCCATCGAGAACGGCTCCAAACGGGGAAACTACCTGGATGGCGAAATTGTCAGAATTGACCTGGAGCGCACGCGCCAGATCTATCAAGCGGCAGTCCGCTTCGGCATCTCAGGGTTGGTTCAGCACGGCATCACCGGAACGCCGCTGCGGCTCGTGGGCAAGCTCGCCGACTACGGCATCCGCAAAGGAAATATCGGCACCCTCTGGCAGAACGTGGCCCATGCGGGACTCCCCCTCGACCTCATGGACGCCATGCGCAAATGGGCACGGGAGAACGGCAAGGACATCAAGTTCGCCACCAAAGTATTCAAGCCGGAGATCGATGCCATCCCCGAGGAGAATGCGAAGCAGATTCTGGACATGGCTTACCGGGAGGCAAAGGAGTTCCTCCAGGCCTTTCACGCCAAGGGAAGCGCCACACGACTTGCTGCCGCATTCGGAAAGCACCGGTGAGAGTCATTGGCGGCACCGCCCGGGGACGCCGCCTTGCCGCCCCGCGGGGCGAGCGGGTACGTCCAACCTCGGACCGGGTCAAGGAAGCCCTCTACAGCATTCTCACCTCACTTCTGGGTAATCTCGAGGGGTCGAGAGTTCTCGACCTCTTTGCCGGAACGGGAAACCTCGGCATCGAGGCCCTGAGCAGGGGGTGCAAGGAAGCTGTTTTCGTCGACAGCCACCGGGATTCGGCAGCGGTCATCAGACAGAACCTCATCCAACTGGGTTTCACCGACCGGGGCCAGGTTATCTTGAAAGACGCTGCTTCAGCAATTCAGTCCCTGGCAGCGAATGCGGCACCGTTCCGGATCATTTTCCTTGATCCGCCCTATCGACAGGGCCTGGCGGAAAAGGTGCTCACCCAGCTGGCCGCATCGCCATTCGTCACCGGCGAGACGATTATTGCTGTTGAATCGGAGCGGGAAGAGCATCTGCGCGACAGATACGGCCGGCTGCTTCAGTTCGACCGCAGGGTTTACGGCGACACCGCCCTCACATTTTTCCAGAAAGGGACACCAGACGACCATGCCTAGAAAAGTCGCCGTCTATCCCGGCTCCTTCGATCCCATCACTTACGGCCACCTGGACATCATCGACCGGGGGCTGAGAATCTTCGACGAGATTATCGTGGCCGTGGCCCGCAACTCGGCAAAAAACTCTCTCTTCACCATCGACGAACGGGTGGACATGATCCAGAGGGTGCTGGCGGACAACGTCAGGGCGAGGGTTGACACTTTTGACGGCCTTCTGGTAGATTACGTCCTCTCTCAAAAGGCGACGGTCATTATCAGGGGGTTGCGGGCCATCTCCGATTTCGAATACGAATTCCAGATCGCCCAGATGAACAGAAGCATCTCCCAGGATGTGGAAACGCTTTTCATGATGACATCGGTTCCCTATGGCTACCTGTCATCATCCATCGTCAAGGAAGTGAGTTCCCTGAACGGCCCCATCGACGGCCTGGTCCCCCCCCTGGTGCGGGAGGCCCTCAGGGAGAAGTTCTCACAAGCCAGATAGCTTGAGCCAGAGCGGACGCTTTCCCGAGCATTCGCCATTACCCCAAAGGAGGGAACAATGAAACTTGCAGACCGCGTCAATAAGATCCAGCCGTCCCCCACCCTGTCCATCGACGCCAAGGCCAAGGCGCTGAAGGCCCAGGGAGTGGATGTCGTCGGCTTCGGTGCCGGCGAGCCCGACTTCGACACCCCCGCCAACATCAAGGAAGCTGGAAAGAAAGCCATCGACGCAGGTTTCACCAAATACATGCCGGTCGGGGGCGCTGATGACCTGAAGGATGCCATCATCGCCAAGATGAAGCGTGACCACGGCCTCGAGTACATCCGCGACGAGATCTCCGTTGCCTGCGGCGCCAAGCACACCCTCTACAACATCTCCCAGGCCCTGATCCAGGAGGGTGACGAAGTCATCATCCCGGGCCCCTACTGGGTCTCCTACCCGGACCAGATCGTTCTCGCCGGCGGCACCCCCGTTTTCATCATGACCGACGAAACCACCGGCTTCAAGATCACCCCGGAGCAGCTGGAGAAGGCGATCACCCCGAAGACCCGGTACGTGATCCTCAACTCCCCCTGCAACCCGACCGGCTCCACCTACACCAGGGATGAGCTGAAGGGCCTGGCGGAGGTTCTCCTCAAGAACCCCCACGTGCTCATCGTCTCCGACGACATCTACGAGAAGCTCCTCTACGACGGCCTGGAGTTCTGCAACATCCCCATGGCCTGCCCGGAGCTGAAGGACCGGACTATCATCGTGAACGGCGTCTCCAAGGCCTACTCCATGACCGGCTGGCGCATCGGTTACGCCTGCGGCCCCAAGGAGCTCATGGGCGCCATGACCAAGATGCAGTCCCAGTCCACCTCCAACGCCACCTCCATCGCCCAGAAGGCCTCCGTTGAGGCCCTGAACGGTCCCCAGGAGGCAGTGGCCGAAATGGTAAAGGAATTCGAAAAGCGCCGCACTTACATCGTCGACCGGCTGAACGCCATTCCCGGCGTTTCCTGCTTCAAATCCACCGGCGCCTTCTATGCGTTCCCCAACTTCTCCGGCGTGTACGGCAAGACCACCCCGGCCGGCAAGAAGATTGAAAACTCCTCCGACTTCGCGGCCTACCTTCTGGAAGATGCCAAGGTTGCCCTGGTCCCGGGCGTTGCCTTCGGTGACGACCGTTATGCCCGTCTCTCTTACGCCACCAGCATGGAGACCATAAAGAAGGGAATCGACCGGATCGAAGAGGCCATCAAGAATCTGAAATAACAGAATGATCCATTGCAGGCGAGGGATGTTCTGCTACCCTCAACGGAAAAAGGCGAGGCTTACCCAGGTACCTCGCCTTTTTTTCTACCCGGCCGGCGCCGCGCCCCCCTAAAGCATCGGTTCAGCCTGCCGATGAGTAAAGCAGGAGGGTGGCGCATACCTGTCAGGGCAGCATTTGCCCAGAGGAGAAGGCGATGATCACCAGAACCATGACCATCGGCGATATCATCCGCACCTACCCCCAGACCCTGAAAGTTTTTGAGAAGTACGGCCTCGACTGCCATGAATGTCAGGTGGCGGATTACGAGGAACTGGAGCACGGCGCCGGCGTCCACAAAACCGACCTGGAAAAGCTGCTCAGGGAGCTCAACGAGGTTATCACACCCTGACACCACGAAAGGCAGCATGAAAGAAGAGTTCTCCGACTACCAACTTTATTTCGGTGCCGGGATGCGGGTGGAGGTCCGCTTTCCCCGGGGGGAGGAAGAACCGTTCCGGGACGACGCGGTCATCTCCCTCATGGTTGAGGACCTGGTCAAGCTCCAGCTTTCACGGGAGGTCCTCCCCCACAACGTCAAGGCCGACACCGGTGCCACAATCGGCATCCGGGGTGGGAAGGAGGGAAGCGCCCATCGCTGCAGCGCCATGATTGTTGAAGATTGGGACGGGACCCTGCTCACCGCACGCCTCATCGGCACGGTGGTCCCCGATGAAATGCGGGAATATTACCGCATTGAGACCTATATCCCCCTTCGTTACCGTCTGGATACCGGTGCCTCCGCCGAACAGATTCGGGAACAATGGCACGCCCGGCGTTATCCTTCTCCGGGCGCCCCGAAACAGTCCTCTTTCCTGGTCCCAGAAACTGTCCCCTCTGAGGAACCGGTCATCACCGCACCTCTGGCGGCAAATCTCAGCGGTTCGGGCATCAGGATCAGAATCCACGAGGAACTCCCCGCCGGCACCCTCCTTCCCATGGATCTCTACCTTCAACTCGATTCACTCAAGACGGTGCCGATAGTGGGGGAGGTCGTCCAGGTCTCCCCGCTGCATACCCGCGAAGCAGATGCTCCCCTTTTCAGTACCGCCCTCCGGTTTGTCTGCATTGACGAACGTGATCGCGATGCGGTCATCAAATTCATCTCGCGGGAGCAGCTGGCACGACTTCGGGTCCATCTGGGCGGGAACCGGAGTATCGAATCCCTCGACTATGAATCATGCTCCCGGAGAAGGATCCTCCAGCACAGAAGGATTGTCGTCGGTATAGTCTTATTGTTTGCGGCCATTGCCGCTGTACTGGTCTTTTTCCGGCTTAACGGCCCCAAGGGAGAGATTGAGCAGACCTTTGAGCGGGAGATGCAGAAATACCGCGAACTCTTCCCCTGGCGCTGAGCCCCCCCATATCCGCCAATAACTGTGGAATGCCCAAACCCTGCAACGCTGAGTACCCAATACAGTCTAACAGAGCAGTTCGCAACTCTGCTTCATCTGTAAGGGACGACGCCCCCCCGCCGTATACAAGCAGAACATCTCCCCCCTCGACACTTCCACCAGTTTTTTATCGTTATATTCCGGGATATTAGCAGACAGCACCAAAAAAACGTTCAAACTGGTACATCTCTTGTATTTTACCTGATCCACGAAGCACGAGAGTACCCACACACTCGCGCACCCGCTTTCAGGAGGTCCCACGGTGCTCTACAAATCAGTAACGGAATCGTTCAACGAATTCATCATCGACCGCAATGATGCCACCTGCATCCGCTGCAAGGTCTGCGTCCGCCAGTGCGCCTACGAGGTCCATGCCTACGAGGCCGCCGCCGATGCCCTCACCGAGGACAACACCCTCTGCATCGGCTGCCGGCGCTGCTCGGCCCTCTGCCCCACCGGCGCCATCACCATCAGGAGCAATGAGGAGGTGTTCAAGCGGAATGAGTCGTGGTCCAACGCCCACATCCGCAACCTTTACGCCCAGGCCGACACAGGGGGGATCCTTCTGGCGGCCATGGGGAACCCGGCCAAGTATCCCATCTACTGGGACCACATGCTGCTGGATGCCTCCCAGGTGACCAACCCTTCCATCGACCCCTTGCGGGAACCGATGGAACTGCGGACCTATCTGGGGAAAAAGCCCCACTCCATCGAGGTGGTCCGTGACGAGCAGACCGGCAAACCGAAGCTCGCCACGAAACTTACCCCCCAGATAAAGATGGAGTACCCCTTCATCTTCTCCGCCATGAGCTACGGCGCCCTCAACCTCAACGCCCACAAGGCCATGGCCATGGCCGCCAAGGAACTGGGGACCCTCTACAACACCGGCGAGGGTGGTCTCCACAAGGACCTCTACCAGTACGGGAGCAACGTCATGGTGCAGGTGGCCTCGGGCCGCTTCGGCGTGAGCGAGGCCTACCTGAACGCCGGTGTCGCCATCGAGATCAAGGTGGGCCAGGGGGCGAAGCCGGGCATCGGCGGCCACCTCCCCGGAGAGAAGGTCAACGACCAGATCTCCGAGACCCGGATGATCCCGGTGGGCGCGGACGCCATCTCGCCGGCGCCACACCACGACATCTATTCCATCGAGGACCTGCGGCAATTGATCTTTGCCCTCAAGGAAGCCACCAACTACACCAAGCCGGTGTCGGTGAAGATCGCGGCGGTCCACCACGTGGCGGCCATCGCCTCGGGCGTGGCCCGGGCCGGCGCCGACATCATCACCATCGACGGCTTCCGGGGGGGGACCGGCGCGGCGCCCCAGGTGATCCGGGACAACGTCGGCATCCCCATGGAGCTGGCCCTGGCGGCCGTTGACGCACGGCTCAGGGATGAAGGGATCAGAAACCAGGTGTCGATTGTGGTCGGCGGCGGGGTCCGCTCCTCGGGCGACGCCATCAAGGCCATCGCGCTGGGGGCCGACGCCATCAACATGGGGACCTCGACGCTGCTGGCCCTTGGCTGCACCCTCTGCCAGCGCTGCTACACCGGCAAGTGTCCCTGGGGAATCACCACCAACAACCCGTACCTCGCCAAGCGCCTCAACCCGGAACTGGGGGCCGAGCGGCTGGTGAACCTGGTCCACGCCTGGGGCCATGAGATGAAGGAAATCCTCGGCGGCATGGGGCTCAACGCCCTGGAGTCGCTGCGGGGCAACCGCTACAAGCTCCGGGCCCTGGGGCTCACCGAGAAAGACATGAACATCCTGGGCGTCATGCCCGCTGGAGAATAAGGTATGAAGCGCATCTACATGATCGAAGACGTCTGCATCGGCTGCCACCTCTGCGAGGTGGCCTGCATCACCGAGCACTCCCAATCCAAGAATCCGGTCAAGGCGTTCCTCCACGAGGAAAATCGCCCCATCTCCCGCTGCACCGTGGAGGAGTGGGACGGCGGGATCATCTCCTTCTCCACCACCTGCCGCCACTGTGACGAGCCCGACTGCCTGCGGGCCTGCATCTCCGGCGCCATCCAGAAGAACGACAAGGGCGTCGTCCGGATCGACACCGAGCAGTGCGTCGGCTGCTGGTCCTGCGTAATGGCCTGCCCCTACGGCGCCGTGCAGCGCAACCTCGAGAAGAAGAAGGCCAACAAGTGCGACCTCTGCCCGGACCGTACCAGCCCGGCCTGCGTTGATGCCTGCCCCAACCGGGCGCTCGTCTACAAGGAGGGGAGCCAGAAATGAACTACGTCATCATCGGAAACTCGGTGGCCGCCGTCGGCGCCATCCGGGGAATCAGAAGCATAGACCAGCAGGGGAACATCACCGTCATCTCCCGGGAGCGTCACGCGGCCTACGGCCGCCCGCTCATCTCCTACCTCCTCGGGGGGCTCATCACGGAAAAGCGGATGTCCTACCTCCCGGAGGACTTCTATGAGAAGAACCGGGTGAACCTCCTCCTCAACGCGGAAGTAGTGGGCGTCGATACCGGCAGCCGGAAAGTGACCATCGCCGGCGGCGATGTGATTGCCTACGACAGGCTGCTGGTGGCAACGGGGGGCGACCCCTTTGTCCCCCCCATCGAGGGAATGGCCGGCAAGGACCGGATCTTCACCTTCACCACCTGGGACGACGCAGCGAAACTCAAGGGGATTGCCGACGACATCGAGCAGGTGGTGGTCATCGGCGGCGGCCTCATCGGCCTCAAGGCTGCCGAGGGGCTCCATCTTCTGAACAAGAAGATCACCATTGTGGAACTGGCCGACCGGATCCTCTCCGCCGCCTTCGACCGCCCCGCCGGGCGGGTGGTGGCCAAGAAGATGAAGGCCAACGGCATCGACGTCATCACCGAGGACACGGTGGTGAAAATCGAGGGGGACGGCGCCGCCATCACCGGAGTAACCCTGAAATCCGGCGATTTCATCCCCTGCGACACGGTCATAGTCGCCATCGGGGTGCGCCCCGCGGCCGGCTTCCTCAAGGGGAGCGGCGTGGAGGTTAACCGGGGCATTGTGGTGGACGACCGGATGGAGACCAACGTGAAGGGGGTCTTTGCCGCCGGCGACGTGGCCGAGGCCAGGGACTTCTTCTCCGGCGTCAAGAACCCGATGCCCATCTGGCCCGACGCCTACATCCAGGGGGACATCGCCGGCGTCACCATGGCGGGCGGCGAGAAAGTGTACGATGGCGGTTTAGCCATGAACTCCATCGAACTCTTCAAGGTTTCCACCATCTCCATGGGGATCACGAATCCGGTGGAGCCGAAGGAATACGAGATCCTCACCTACCAGGATCTGGAAAACTACCAGTACCGCAAGATCGTCCTCAAGGACGGTCTCCTGGCCGGCGCCGTTCTCGTGGGGGCCGTGGACCGGGCCGGCATCTTTGCCGGGCTCATCCGCGACCGGATTGACGTGACCCCCTTCAAGGACCAGCTCCTCGCCCCCGGCTTCGGCTTCGTCAATCTCCCCCGGGAGATCCGTTCCGCCCTCTTCGCCCCCGCCGGCAAGGTTGCGGGCGCCGACAAGCCGGCCAGGGCCGTCGGACACTGATCCGAGACCGTTTCGCGATGACCAGATCGAGGTTTTGACATGACCAGAGAATTGAAACCGACCCATTACTTCCAGAAAGACATCTCCAACTGCGGCCTGACCGGCTTCATCTCCACCGCCGGCACCCTGGTCGAGGGGAGTGTCATCATCAAGTCCATCGCCCTCATGCACGACCGGGGGAACGGCCTCGGAGGCGGCTTTGCGGCCTACGGCATCTACCCCGAGTTCAAGGAGTTCTACGCCTTCCATCTCATGTACGAGAACGGCATGGCGCTCCAGCTGACGGAAGAGTACCTGGAGCGGCATTTCTACATTGAGCACCACGAAGAGATCCCCACCCGGCGGACCCCGGCCATCGCCAACCCGCCGGCCTTCAAGCGCTACTTCGTGAAGCCGCTCCAGACCGCCGAGTACAAAGAGGCCATCGAGTTCCAGAACATGACCGACGAGGATGTGATCGTCCGTCACGTCATGGGGATCAACAACGAGATCGAAGGGGCCTTCGTGGTCTCCTCCGGCAAGAACATGGGGGCCTTCAAGGGGGTCGGCTACCCCGAGGAGATCGCTGACTTCTTCCGGCTCGAAGAGTACCAGGGATACATCTGGACCGCCCACAACCGCTTCCCGACCAACACCCCCGGCTGGTGGGGGGGCGCCCACCCCTTCACGCTGCTGGACTGGTCCATCGTCCATAACGGCGAAATTTCGTCCTACGGCATCAACAAGCGGTATCTGGAGATGTACGGCTACCTCTGCACCATGCTCACCGACACCGAAGTCGTGGCCTATACCCTGGATCTTCTCATCCGCAAGCACGGCCTCACTCCGGAGCTGGCGAGCCTTGCCATGGCCTCCCCCTTCTGGGACATCATCGACGCCCTTCCCGAGGACGAGCGGCAGCTTCTCACCGCCATTCGCCAGTGCTACGGCAGCGCCCTGCTCAACGGCCCCTTCGCCATCCTCTTTGCCAGCAACGAGGGACTCATCGGCCTCAATGACCGGGTGAAGCTCCGTCCCCTGGTCTGCGCCACCAAGGACGATTTCGTCTACATGGCCTCCGAGGAGGCGGCCATCCGCGAGATCTGCCCCAAACCCGACAAGGTGTGGGCACCCCGCGGCGGAGAACCGGTCATCGCCAAGATGCAGCCGGGCGTAATTTGACATCCGGGACCAGGGACCGGGGACCGGGGACCAGCTGCCTCCCCTCCCCTTGCCTGGCCTCTTTGAGAGAGGTTCCATATGACAATAATTGATGCTCAAGGTCTCTATTACCGGGATCTCAACCAGAAAATCCGCGAGGCGGTGGCCGAAGGGGCCACGGAAATCGTCCTCAACAACGTTAATGGCCAGTATTTCATCGGCGACGGCATCAACAAGCCGGTCACCATCACCATCAACGGCGTTCCCGGCAACGACCTGGCCGCGTTCATGAACGGCGCCACCATTGTGGTCAACGATAACGCCCAGGACAACATCGGCAACACCATGAATGCCGGCAAGGTCATCGTTCACGGCCACGCCGGCGATGTCCTCGGCTACGGCATGCGCGGCGGCCGGGTCCACATCCGCAGGGACGTGGGATACCGGGTCGGCATCCACATGAAATCCTATGAGGCAAACAAGCCGGTCCTGATTGCCGGCGGCAAGGCAGGGGACTTTTTCGGTGAATACATGGCAGGGGGCGTTCTCATCCTCCTCGACCTGTTCAGCGACGATCCCGAAAAGCCCAAGCACGGCTTCCGGTTCGGCACCGGCATGCACGGCGGGAAGATCTTCGTGCGGGGTGGAGTGGATGAAGGAAAACTCTCCCGGGAGGTTGGCGTATTTGAACTGACCGATGAGGACCGGCAGGAATTGGAAGGGTATCTGAAGGAATACTGCCGTGATTTTGATATCGACTATGCGATGATGGCAAAGGAGCAGTTCGTGAAAATCCTCCCCCTGAGCAGCCGCCCATACGGCAACCTTTACTGCCCCATGCCCCGCTGAGATGCACAGGTTATTACCGTGCCGGAACAGACAAAAGGAAGGTCATTGGCCTTCCTTTTGCATATTTTGAGGCATCTGTTGAAGGAGTAGTTTGCAAAGCCGAGGAAAGCGGCAACGGGGCGAAACGGTTGACACCCCGAACAGGTTTCTGCTACGTATAGGCACTCCGTTTTTCCGCAGCAAATGAACAAGGCAGGTAATAACCGATGGATTTCAAGATGTTGAACAGAAGGACCTTTCTCAAGGCTACCCTTACGGGAGCACTGACGCTCATGGGAGTAGGATCGGCATTCGGACGTTTTGTGTCGACACCGGAATTGTTGCCCCCAGGACAACTGTCACTCTTCAACACCCACACCGGTGAACGCATCTCCCTGACCTTCAGGGACGAGGCTGGAAACTACGACCTGAACTCCCTGAACACCCTCAACTGGATCCTCCGCTGCCACTACACCAACGAAGTTACCGAGATGGACGTCAATACCCTGGAATTTCTGAATCTCGTGGACAAGAAGCTCGGCGGAAACAACGAGATTCATATCGTCTCGGCCTACCGCTCGCCCATATACAACAACAAGCTGCGCGAAAGCGGCCATGGGGTTGCCCAGAAGAGCCTCCATCTTGCAGGCAAGGCAATTGACATCTCCATCCCCGGCAGAAGCATTGCCAGCGTGCGGGAAGCAGCCGTCGATCTCCAGTTGGGAGGTGTCGGCTACTACCCAGGCTCGGGATTTGTCCACATAGATTCTGGAACCTTCAGAACCTGGTAGGATGTGATGTAAAGACAGCGGCACTGCCGGCCAATTCAATGGCCGGCACTCCCCATTGCCGGATCAAGCTCATAGTTGACGCTGAAGCCCCCTTCTCGCCGCACTGTTTCGCGAAAAATTCCCGCCATTTCCTCCAGCAGCAATTCCCTGAGGAACTTCCGTTTCTTCGGCGGCCTCAGCAGGGTCGGCTCCCCCTTGATCCCCGCCAGGCGCCCGGCCTCTTCAACGGCATCCTCAAGGGTCCCGAGCCGGTCAACAAGCTTTAGCGCCACGGCCTGCTCACCGGTGTACACCCGGCCGTCCGCAAGTTTCCGCACCTCTTCAACCGGCAGCTTCCGCGCCTCGGCAACGGCCTTCACGAACTGGTCATGGAGATTGTCGATAACCCCCTGGAGCAAGGCCCGGTCTTCGGCGGTCAGCTCACGCACCGGCGAGCCGGCATCCTTGAACTTGCCGCTTTTGATGGTAAAGGCCTTCATCCCCACCTTGTCCAGCAGCCCCTCCACGTTGGAAAGCTTCATCAGCACGCCGATGCTCCCGGTGATGGTGCCGGGGTTCGCATAGATGACGGCGGCCGGAATGGCGATGTGATACCCGCCCGATGCGGCCACACTCCCCATGGAGACCACCACTTTCTTCGTTCGGGCCAGCTTTTTGACCGCATCGTAAATCTCCTGGGAGGGACCGATAACGCCGCCGGGCGACTCTATGCGGAGGACAACTGCCTTGACGTTCGACTTTTTCCTCAGCTCGTTGAGTTGTTTGACCGTTTCTTCGGATTCCAGGATGGGACCCTTCACCTCCACATACCCTACCCCCTCGCCGGTTCCGACAGCAGGTACCTCTCCCAGAATCAGCCGCGCAACCTGAACGGACAGAGTAAACAGCAAGGCAAGGACGGCACAGACGATGACACCGATCACGACATGATTTCTCTTCATGGGCTTCTCCACGGGGCAGCACACTGCGGAATGACCGCCCTATCGGCAACCGCCGGCGGCTCCTTGCAGAACGATTATTCGTAACCGCAGGTAAAATGAGGATTTATTCGCGACAATCCTGTTGACGGGGAGGGGCGCTCTGCTACAATGACAGCATGAAAATAGCTGTTTTTTCAGATACCCACGGCAACCAGTCCCTTACCGCCCAGGCCCTCGATCTGGCAGGCCGGGTGGACCGGATTGTTCACTTGGGTGATGAAATCGACGATGCCGAGTTTCTGGAGCTGCTGAGCGGGCAAGAGGTGATCAAGGTTCCCGGCAACTGCGACATCTCCACGGATTCCCCACGGGAGGCCCTGGTGAATCTCGGGGGAAAGAAATTTTTCCTGACCCATGGAGACCGCTACGGAGTGAAGGGGGGGCTTGACAAGCTTGTCCGGAAGGCCGCCGCGGAAAAAGCAGATGTGGTGCTCTACGGGCACACCCATATCCGCTCCGTCGTCACCATAAACGGCACTCTCTACGTGAATCCCGGCTGCCTCAAGAGAGGATTCAGCGACCCCAGCTTCGCCCTTCTTTCCCTTGACGACGGCGTGGTTTCCGCCGCCATTGTCCCTGTTCAGCCCCACTTCCCCTGAACCTGAACCGTCACCGAATCCGCGCCTGATGCCTTTCAGCAGCCACAGCCGCAATTGTGACAGACTTTCCGGTTATGGTCCTCGGGGGGAACGGTTTCGGGGGCAAAGGCAATCCTCATCACGGCTCGCCGGATGTCGTCCATCAGGTCAAGATTCTGGCTCTGACCGATTACGTGGCCCACACAGACATTGCCAAAGCCGTCATCCGGCGACGATATCCGTACCGCATTCAACAGGTCGGCGTAGCTTTTGATGTCAATGGTGAAGGCGTCGCTGCGAACGCGTTTCAGTGCAACACCGGCGCGGGAAAGATCCCCCTCAAGGCGGCTGAAGAACTGTTCCGCCTCAGAACCTTCCAGATCAACCTTCCAGTTATCCTTCAGGTGATTCTGTCGGTAGAACACAACGGTTATCTCTTTTGCTCCCATCAGATGCGCCCTCCGTTCCTTCCGGCACTACCCCTGTTTTCCCGATGCCTTGCGCTGCAGCGAGCTGAACACCATATCAAGGACCGCCTTCTGCCGCGCCTCGTACTTGTTCATCACCGCGAGACAGGTTCCCAGGGGAAAATGCTCGTGAAGATAATCCGCGTCACGGCTGGAGAGCACAATTATCCTGCTCTTGTCCAGCCCCACCTCGCACGCGTACTTCACCACCTTGTCCCCATCGAGTACCGGCATTTCATAGTCAACAAGCAGCAGATCCACGTCCCCCCGGCTGATTATGGGGAGGGCGCGGACCGGGCTCGTGCAGATCTGAACCTTGAGAATCGGGTAATGCTGGTTGATATACCGCTTGAGAAATTGTGAAAATGCCTTGTCGTCATCGACAATCAGAATTTTTCCCATCACTACCTCTGCCGGTACTGCCGACACATGCCGTTACGGCACCATCATTTGATTACCTTGGTGGCATTGCTCAAGACTTTGAACGGCACCTGAAGGCCAAGGGCTTTGGCACTGAGCATATTTATGACGAGCTCAACCTTGCGGGGAGTAAGTATCGGAAGCTCGCCGGGCTTGACGCCGGCAAGTATCTTCGCCGCATGACCGGCGGCCAGCTGCCCCTGCTCGGCAGGGCTCACTTCGAGGGTCACGAGGGCCCCCTTCTCGGAGGCCTCGGGCGCCAGTGAAATGACAGGCACCCCGGCATCCGTGGCCCTGAGCACGATTTTTTCCATGCCGCGGCTGACGACGGAACTCTCGGATACGAAAAGACAGTCGGTTCTCGCCAGCAAATGCCCCAGGGCCGCATCAAGGCCGGAAGCAACCTGAACATTGGCCTCCAGCACGGCAAACCCCTGCTGGGCCGCCAGACGCTTGAGCTCCTGCATCTGGACATAGGAGCCCCGCTCCCGGCTGTTGTAAAGGACACCGAGGGTCTTGACGGGCCGGATTGCCGTCATGGTCTTCACCAGGGTGGCCATGGGCACCTTGGAGCTGACTCCGCAGAGGTTGCGGCCCGTTTTCGTCATGCTGGACGAAATGCCGGTCTCAACCGGACCATACACATCCGCAAAGACAATCGGCAGCCTGTTGGTTTCCTGGGTGGCGGCGATGGTGACGGGCGCGCCGAACGTGACGAGGAGGTCAGGCTTGAGGGCATTGAATTTTCTGACGCTGTTGGCCCAGGAGATGGGGTCGGGGTTCGGGGTCTGCGTCACGAACTCCACTTCCCCTTCACCGTACCCCTTTGCGGCAAGCCCCTTGACGAAGGAGCGATAGGCTTCCTTGTAGCGGGGCATGTCGCTGGTCAGCACGGCCGCCACGAATTTCCTCGTCGCGAACGAGGGGGTCGCACAGACGCAGGATATCAAGACCGGCAGGAGATATATGAGTCGTTTCAGTATCATGGAACAATGCCGCATAAAATATGTTACCACGTGGCCTTCAAAAGGGCGGTAACCGCATGAACCGCTCCTTCGCCGTCAGAAGAAACCCTGCTGTCATAGACTCTATAGGAGTAATCCAAGGAGCAGCCGAAATGCTTTGTCACCCGATAGTCGGCCCGGGCCGACAGGAAATGCTCAAGGGACCTTAGCCGCGAAAGCTCCCTTACCCCTTCGGTTGTCGTAATGCCATCGCCAGTGGTGCCCTCCGGCCTGAACTCGGACCGGGAGCGGACCTGTTGGTAAGCAAGGGAGAGATCAAGGTCCCTGCTTGCGGCGTACAGGGCGTTGATGGCATAGATTTCAGCCTGGGAGACGTATTCCGAAGCGGCATCCTGATCGTTGAAGCGACTGGCAAAAAGGACCGCCTGGTCAGCCCTGGTCCGAAGGAAACCGAGATTGCCGCTGACCGTGAGCCTTTCCATGGGGCTCACCCAGAAGCCGAGGGCCCCATGGACGAAATGCCGGTCTCGGGGGAGGACATAGGTCTCGGAGCCGGTCGGAGGAGCAGGATGGGTGGTCTGGGAAATGTGGTCGTTCCACTCCCGGGCGACACGGTAGCTGGCCGACACGCCCCAGCGGCCGGAGCTCGTGTAGGCGGCGAGGAGCCTCCCCTCGTGCTTCAGCTCGGGGTCGGAATCGTAGAGGGGGTTACTGGTGCTGGTGTACTCGTAGAGCCCCCTGAGCCGCAGTCCCTTGAAGGGGCGTAACAGCACCGTCAGGTTGCCTTTGTGGGTGTCGGAATTCTCCGGAAGATCCCACTTGTCTGCCGTCGAGCCGGTGTTGTCGCGATGCTGGAAGATTCCCTGGTACTCGCCGTTGACGCTCAGGATGGTGTTGGGGCGCATGGTGATGTTTGCCGAGACGATATCGCGGCGCGTATCGATCCCGGGCCGCACAGCAACCTGGCTTGAAGGCAACGAAGGGACGAAGAGCATGGACGGGGGATTGCGGTCGATCTCCTGGTGCCGGTACTTGAGGACTGTCGTGAACCAGGCGCAGGGGGAATAGGTAAAATCGCCGGCCGCATTTTGGATGGTGTCCCGGGCCTTGTCGGCCCCCGAAACGGTCACCAGCGACGAGCGGTTCTCGCGTCTGCCGTAGGAGTAAGAAGCGGCGCCGGTAATACCCCCTGCCGGAGAGGAGTATAGCTTTACGGTGTGGGAGTAGTAGCGGCTCTCGGGGTCTTCATTGTGCTCTGACGGACCATCCATGGCATCAAAGTGAGGATAGGACGGTGTTCCATTCCGATCGTTGAACTCTCGGAAGAGAAATGAATAAACAACGTTCACCGCCCCAAGATGGGCATCGAATCCTGCCGTCCCCTCATTGGTCAGCCTGCGGATACGTCTTGGTTCAAAAACAAGATTGTTACTGGCGGAACCGAACTTATAGTCGGAAAACCGAAGCTCCCGGGTCCCGTCACGGTCAATGAGCCAGTGCCCCAGATTCAGGTGAATCGGATAATCGCGCAGCTTGTAACGGAACTGGACCGAGTCCTGGCGGGTGGTTATGCCGTAGCGTGCCGAAGGTGCAGCATCCCCGACAATGGCCAGATTGCTCCTTTCGTGGTCCAGATTATGGAAGAGCGATTCAGTCCGGGCGGTGAGGCGGTAATAGCCGGCGTAGTCGAACATGAATTTGGCGACATAGTCTTTACGGTTCAGAAAAGCGCCGTCCACATCAAGCTTCAGGTTCTTGCCCAGGTGGACAAAACGAACGTCACCGGCAAAGCTCGAATGCAGATAGTCGTACTCGGCAGCCCTGCCACCGGTGTCCCTTACCCCGAGAAAGCGGTACCCCGCCGACGCTTCCAGGTGGCGGTGCGTCTCGACCTCGACTTCCTCACCGGGCTCCTCAAGGGGCACGGCAAAACTCATGTCGTCTTCCTGCGCTGCAGCCAGAGGGGCCTGCGCGCTCTTCTCAGCAACAGGCACTCCCTCTTCGGCCCCCGACGCGACGCTGGCCGCGGCCATGATGCATGCAACGGTCACTACGAGCCTTCCCATGTATCCCCGCCTTATCACCATGCAAACTCCTTACGGTTGACTGGGTTCCTTTTACCGGAGGAAACTCCCGCTCTTCGAGGTCGGCGTCGGGATATCGGTCCCGTGGATCTGCGAGTGGCAGTCGGTGCAGCGATTATTGAAAAGCGCCGTATTACCCCCCCCCACCACATGCCCCGCATGGCACTGAAGACAGAGAAACGGCATGGCGGCATTGAGGAGATGGTTGTTCACCGATCCGTGGGGGGCATGGCAGGTGGCGCAGTTCTCGGTCACGTCCCCGTGCTCGAAGGCGAAGGGGCCCTGCTTCTCCATGTGGCACCGGGTGCAGAGCTCCTTGGGGGTATTGCCCCTGAGGAGATGGGCCTGCACAGAACCATGGGGATCGTGGCAGTCGGTGCAGGAGATTTTCTTTTCACGGATGGGATGGTGAGAGAAGAGGGAGTTCTCGGCCTTGACCTCCGGATGGCAGCCGTAGCAGAGCTCGGCGGTCTCTTCCCGGGTGACCTTCTGGCGAGGACCGCGATGGAGCTTGTGGCAGTCGAAACAGCCAACATCGTTCAGGGCGTGGACGCTGCCGTTCCAGTGGGCCAGGGTCGGCACCGACGCCGCAGCGTGACATTTGAGGCAAATGAGGGACTGGGCCGGGGTAGGCAGGTTGTTGATATCAAGGAAGGTACTTGTATCGCACTTGACCTTTTTCTCGTCGTTTTCCGCCACATCATCGCTGATCTTCTCGATGGCGAGGCTTCCCGGGCCATGACACGACTCACAGTTGACCAGGGGCAGACCGGTCTCGGGCTTGATCTGCTCGCCGTGGACACTGTGCTTGAAGTCATCAGTGATCTTTTCATGCTTGTGACACTTGGAGACGCAGTTGTCGGTCCCTATGTACTCGGCGTCGAGGCGGCCCACAATCATCCGCTCGTATTCGAGGACGGGGAGCAGGGGCCGGTCCTGTTTGAGCTCCGCGCAGGAAGAAAGAACAACCGCGATGACAGCCGCAGAGAACACTGTGCTGATTTTACTGAACTTGTTCATATGGCCCTGCCCTGTGCGTGAATGCAGAAGAAAAACAAGGCGCTGTTCACCCCTTGATCCCCTTGGTGGTTGTATAGATGAATCCCTTGATGACCGGATTATCGCTCGCCTTGATCTCGGCGGGAGTACCGATGCCGGCAATGGTTCCGCCATGCATCATGGCAATCCGGTCGGCTATGTAGAGGGCGAAGTTCAGGTCGTGGGTAACGATAACCGTCGTATTTTTCGTGGACTTCTTCAGATTGATGATCGTATTCGCCAGCTCGTCGGTGGTAACCGGGTCCAGCTCGGCGGTGGGTTCGTCGTAGAGAATCAGGTCGGGATTCATGGCCAGGGAGCGGGCAATGGCAACCCGCTTTTTCATCCCCCCTGAAAGCTCGGACGTCTTGAGATGCTCGGTTCCCTCCAGCCCCACCATGGCCAGCTTTTCGCGGATTATTTCCCTGATCCGCTGCTCCTTGCAGACCCTTTTCTCCCGCAGCCACAATCCCACATTCTCCCCCACGGTCAGGGAGTTGAAGAGGGCCGATGACTGGAACACCATGCTGTAACGGTAATCGGCGGGCGCCTCCCCGCTGTCTTCGGCAAAGATCGGGTGGCCGTCCACGTAGATCTCGCCGCTGTCGGGACGCACAAGCTTGACAATATGCCTGAGAAGCACGCTCTTGCCGGTTCCCGAGGGGCCGATGATGGCAAATGTTTCCCCGGCCTGGATCTCCAGGTTCACGTCCCGCAGCACATGCTTGTCGCCGAAATGCTTGTTGAGATGCTCGATCCGGATCGAAACCCCGCGGGTGTCGCTCAGATCAATCCGGCACTCATCCTTGAAGATGGAACCGGCAAGGCCGTGCATGAGCTTGTGAAACAGCCCCCCCTCATCTGCCGGCTCCATCAGTGACTTCAAAAACACGGCCTTCCTCCCGCTGTGCGCTGGCTCGACGACTCCGGTGCGGCATAATAGCAGACGAACGACGACCGTCGCAAGGTCCGGCGTTGGTCGAGCCCCATCAGAAGAGATACTTCCGCTGGTTTGTAAAATAATGCCGGTGCCGGTAGATATACTGGGTCAGCAGCAGAATCGCCAGGGCGCTCGCAATGTTGTTGACCATCAGCGCCTCCTGGTCGATCGGTTCGCCGATGATCCGCTCCAGTTCCGCCGGCTTGATGAAGCTCAGGTTCACGATGGTGTTGACCACCTCGAACAGATTGTAGCCGATAAGCAGATACCAGGTCATGAGCTGCCGCTTCATGAGGCCGAGAAAGAGATAGAGGCAGATGAGGCTGTCGACGAAGATGAGGGCCTTGGCGGCGGCCCCCACATAAACCCTGCCGAGAAACGGAAACGGGCTGCCGTAGGTGGAGGCCGTGATAACAAAAAAGAAGAGGTAGAGCCCCGTAAGGAGCACTAGCCCCAACGGGCGGCGCTCGTCATGCTCCCCATACTCGTCATGCTCTTCCGTCATATCGCTGTCTCTCCAGTCGAAAAGTCAGACACCATTGGCATCACTTTCTGCGCATGTCGCTGATGGCCACGCAGGCGACAATGGTCGCCATGACCACGGCAATGAAAATCCAGTCTGCAATACTGAAACCGAACATGGCGCCTCCCGGTGAAGTTTCTACGCTGCCGCGCACTGCGCCAGGAGAGACTTGGCCTCCTCGTGGGCCGGGTCCATGGCAAGGGCGAGACGGAATTCCTCTTCCGCGTACTTCGGCATATGGAGGGCGGTGAATCCCTTGCCGATTATGCAGTGAATCTCCGGAATGGGGAATTCCTCGCAGAAGACCGGGTCCATCAGAACATCCTGGAGTATGGCAATGGACTCCTCGTAGTCGCCGCTCTGGTGGCACGCAATGGCCGCCCCGATGGCCTCCAGATAGTCAACGGGGGCGATCAGGGGGAGCTTGCCCGCCCCGATCCGGTCGATGCGGCCCCGCAACCGCTGGGCATCCTCCCCGTCCTGGGCGGAAATGGCCTGTTGCCAGTAACCGGCTGCCTCGTCGTACTTGCCGAGCAGGTAGTACGCCTCGCCCAGGAGGCGGCAGATGCTGCGGTCGTCCGGCGCAAGGAGATGGGCCCGCTTGAGGAAGTGCTCGGCCCGGTAGATGCTGACCGTGGCCAGATGGAGGGCGGACAGGCGCATCCCCTTGTCGAGGAAGATCTTGCCGATTTCGAGGGGTATGCCCGGGTTTTCCGGCTCCAGAAGCGCAAGAACCTTGAGGCAGGTGATCTTGCGGTCCAGATAGGGCACTTCCACCTCCTTGCTGTCCAGCATGATAGCGTTGCTCGCCAGTTCGGCCAGGTAGTGGGGGTAGGCATCCCGCAGCAGCACGGCGTAACGGTCACAGAGGATGCAGTCGGGATTGCTCCGCAGCGCCTGGTAGATCCCCCGCCCGACCGCGTCGTAGGACGGCTCCCCGTCCAGCTTGTCGAAATCATCCTCCAGCAGCGGCACCGGCATGCCGCCGTAGGGTATCTGTTCCTTGCCGTCCTTGAAGACCAGCACGGCATCGTCGGGGGGATAGTAGTAGCGGATCCCCTTGATGGGGGTAAGTTCTCTCATCTGCGCATGCATGTCAGCGTTTTCCTCCTTCGTCGATCCGGTCCGGAAAGGTATTGATCCGGGCATCTTCCCCGACCGTCTTGTAGATCCTCACCTCATCCCACGGCTCGTCCATGATGCCGTCATGGATGGCCCAGCTCCTCCCCCGCACTGTCCGCTCCGCGCCGGGCATCCGGAACGGATTCGATCCGTCGAGGCGTCCGAAGAGGACCCCTCCCGGCCGGAATTCCCGGTCGATCTCCAGCATGAGCCGCTTGCCGGTGATGTAGTCGAACCCGTACTTTTCGTAGCGGATGGCATTGTCGTAGGTCAGGGGCTCCGCCACGATCATCTCCATGCCGAGGGAATCCACGAACCGCTCGAAACGGGGAAAAAACTCGCCGAAGAGGTGGAGCCCGCGCCGCGTCTGGTTCGGGAAGAGCCCCGCGGCCATGGCCCGAAGCTCCTCGGGGATATTGCGCCCCCGGGTCGCGAAACAGTTGTCCCGCCCCTCGCTGTCACGGTCAACATCATAACGGTCGGCTTCATGGTCGGCAATGATGCAGAACGAAAGCTCCATCTGCCCGTACTGGGTATCGGCCAGTTCCAGGAAAAAAACCGTATCGGGGTCCGCCGGATGAGCCCTCACTTCGATTCGCGCAAGACCTATCCCCTCCGGCGCAATGACCCTGACCCGCTTCAGGCCGTCGGCGCCGCAGAGGGTTCGGGGCGAAATACCCAGGTGTGCATAGAGCCGGGGGGGGAGGATGTCGGCATAGTACCGCTCCCTCTCCTCCGGGGAGAGTGCGTTGATTTCCCTGAGGGAGTGAAGCACCCGCCCGGCGGCGTCGACGAGTTCCCTATTCCCCGGCAGCCGCGGCATAGCGTCCAATGATGACCGGAAAAACCGACTCCCGAATGGCGGCGATGCTCCGCTCCACCGCGTCCAGGGCCCGGTTCCGGTCATCCTCCTGCGCCCAGTGCATGGCATCCAGAAGCATCCGGTTCGGATACCCGAGGGGAGCGATTATCTCAACAAAGGGGTCCGGCAGCCGCGGCGGCAGCTCCACGTCGTTCATGATTCCCCACGCCAGGGCCCATCCCCGGGCCACGTTCACCATGTTGTATCCGCCCCCCCCCACGGCCACCCAGGGAATTTTCAGGGCCTTCAGCTTGCGCAGGATATAGCTGTAGCTGTGGGTGGTTATCTCAAGGCGGGTGAGGGGATCAGTGCGGAAGGTGTCGACGCCAAGCTGGGTCACCAGAACATCGGGGTTGAAGGCGGCAATGAGGGGATAGGCAACCTCGTCGAAGGCCTTCATGAACAGGGCGTCGTCGGTATGGGCCATCAGGGGCACATTGACCGAGTAGCCCCTACCCTGGCCGGTCCCGACCTCATTCTCGAAGCCGGTGCCGGGGAAAAAGTAGATGCCGCTCTCGTGGATGGAGACGGTGAGAACCTGGTCGGTATCGTAGTACGCCTCCTGAACGCCGTCACCATGGTGGGCGTCGATGTCCAGGTAAGCGACCCGCAGCCCCTTAGCCACCAGGGTGTTGATGGCGACAACGGCATCATTCAGATAGGAAAAGCCCGACGCCTTGCTCCGGTGGGCGTGGTGCCACCCCCCCGCCATGGTGAAGGCGATGTCGTACCCCTCCTCGGTCACCAGGCGGGCCGCCTCCATGGTACCGCCGACGCCGAGGGCCGCCCAGTCGTAGAACCCCTTGAAGACGGGGTTGTCCAGGTCGCCCAGACCGTAGCGGAAATCGGCCCGGGGCTCGTCGGAGGCGCTGAACTCCCGGAGCCGCTGCAGGTAGTCGGGGGTATGGAACGTAAGGAGAGATGCCTCGTCGGCCCGGGGGCAGTCGTGGATGGCGGCGCCGGGCAACTCCGTGAGCCCCAGCATCCCCATGAGCTCATAGGCCAGAATGATGCGCTGGATCTTGAACGGATGATCCTCTCCGTAACTGAACCGGCTGAACTCGTTTGAGTATATGAGAGCGGTCTTGGCAGACAAGCGGCATCCCGGCACTGCGGCGGTTAACTGCATGATTTTCTTTTAATGCCGCGACTTTACAACGTAGACCGGCGAGCGTCAACTCCAAAGTTGCCCCGGCTGAGCCCATTCCCGAGGCACAGGTGCTGAAGAAACAGACAGCATCTCTCTTTTTCAGATCGGCAAACATCCTGTATTTCCCATCATTTCAACATGTTGGGCCTTTGGCAAAGTGGTTGCTAAAGGCTGACTGACCCTTCCCGACGGCGGGTGGAAAGAGGGTCGAACCAGATACCAACGGAGGTATGCCCATGGATCAGCTGTCGATGGCGACAGGTCTCAGAAACAGTTCCGACGTCCTCTTTCTCATGCTCGGCGCGGTGATGGTCTTTGCCATGCACGCCGGCTTCGCCTTCCTCGAAGTGGGAACGGTCCGAAGGAAAAACCAGGTCAACGCATTCGTCAAGATCCTTACCGACTGGTCGGTCTCCACCGTCGCCTATTTCCTGGTCGGCTTCCCCATCGCCTACGGCATATCCTTCCTGGTGCCGGCCGGCGATCTCCTGGGCGCCACCCAGGGATACGATCTCGTCCGCTACTTTTTCCTCCTCTGCTTTGCCGCCTGCATCCCGGCCATCATCTCGGGGGGGATTGCCGAACGGGCCAAGTTCTGGCCCCAGGTATTCGCCGGCGCGGTCTTCGCCGGCCTCTCCTACCCCATCTTCGAGTCCCTCATCTGGGGAAAGAACGCCTCTTTCCTCCAGGGTCTCTTCAAGAGCATCGGCGGCGCCGAGTTCCATGACTACGCCGGCTCGGTGGTGGTCCATTCGGTCGGGGGGTGGCTGGCCCTCCCCGCCGTCCTCATCCTCGGTCCCCGCATGGGACGGTACATCCGGGGCAAATCCCACCCCATCCCCGTCAGCAACATTCCCTTTCTGGCCCTGGGCTCCTGGATACTGGCGGTGGGGTGGTTCGGCTTCAACGTCATGAGCGCCGGGCACCTGGAGAAGATCTCGGGTCTAGTGGCAGTGAACTCTCTCCTGGCCATGGTGGGGGGCGTACTGGCGGCCCTCGTTGCCGGCCGCAACGACCCCGGCTTCATCCACAACGGCGCCCTGGCGGGGCTGATCGCCGTCTGCGCCGGCAGCGACATCATGCACCCCCTCGGGGCCTTCGTCACCGGCGCCGTCGCGTCTGTCATCTTTGTGTACGGTTTCCAGATCGAGCAGGAGCGGCTCAGAATCGACGACGTCCTCGGGGTCTGGCCCCTGCACGGCGTCATCGGCTCCTGGGGGGGGATCGCCGCTGGGATCTTCGGTCAGACATTCCTCGGCGGCATGGGGGGGGTCTCGTTCGTTTCCCAGCTCCTCGGCACGGCAGCGGCCGTCATCTTCGCCCTGGCCAGCGGCTTTCTCGTCTACGGCGTCCTGGCCAAAACCGTCGGCATCCGTCTGTCGGACGAGGATGAATTTGCCGGAGCCGACCTCTCCATCCACAATATCGGCGCCTATCCCGAAGAACATGTGCGCTGAACCGCGCTGAGATTCGCGGTACACCACGGCCCCCCCGCGGGGCCTTTTTTGTGTCTGAGAAAGATAGGTCAAAGATTTCAGTCAGTTTCACTAAAGTATTGACGCCGCCATCCGATATAATTACTACAGCATTGCAACATTGTTTCCGGCGGCTGTCCTTCTCGAATCGGGATGCCCGGAACTGCCGGAAAATGCGGCACCTGACGTGAAATGCGATCAGTCAAGCCTTTGTGGAGTGAGGAATACCGTCGATGGTACAGAAGAAACAGCTGGGCGATCTGCTTGTGGAGGCGGGAATCATAACCGTCAAGACCATTGAGCGGGCACTGGAGCGCCAAAGGGGAAGCGGCAAGCGGCTTGGCCAGATTCTGGAGGAGATGGGGGTCATCACCGGGGAGGAACTGATCGATGCCCTGTCAAAACAGATGGGCATCAAAACGGTGAAAGGTTTTGTCGATTATGCATTTCCGCCGGAACTCCTTTCCCTGGTCCCCCAGGACATGGCGGTGCAGCGGCTCGTCTTTCCCCTCAAGCTGAAGGACAACATGCTGGCCCTGGCCCTGAACGATCCCTTCGACCAGGAAACCCTGGAGTTTTTGGCCAAGAAACACCGCCTTCAGGTGATCCCGGTCCTCGCCACCCGCCAGGAGCTGATGACTGCCGTGGAGAAGCACTACCTCCATGGCAAAATGAAAGATATGCAGCGGCTGAAAGTCCTGGTGGTGGAGGATACCCTTCCCGTGGCAACCATCATCCAGGTGGCGCTCCTCAAGGAAGGGTATGACGTCCTGGTGACCCATGACGGGGTCGACGGCCTCAAGGCAGCGGTGACCGAGAAGCCTGATCTGATCATCACCGACGCAAACATGCCGCGCATGGACGGCTTTGGCCTCTTGCGGGCCCTGCGGGCCAATCCGGCCACCGCGGAGATTCCCGTCATCCTCCTTACCTCCAAGGCCACCGGCGAGGATGAGCAGCGGGCCCTTGACGCCGGCTTCCTGGATTTCATCGCCAAGCCGGTCCAGCCGATCCGGATCGTCACGCGGGTCAAGCGGGCCTTCGAGTTGACGAAGCGCTACAAGTAGGGCAGGTCCCATCAATAGAAAAGAGGCGGCACGATGATTTCGTACCGCCTCTTTTTACTTCTTCGCGATCCTGAGCCTAGCCGATGAACGCCACCGCACGGCGCAGTCTCCGCAGGGCCTCTTCCCTGCCCAGGGCCTCGATCACCTCATAGATGCCGGGAGACGCGGTGCCGCCGCAGAGGGCAACGCGGACCGCCGGCCCCACCTGTCCCAGCTTGATTTCCTTCTCCGCGATGAATTCCTTGAACAGAGCCTCGATCCCCCCCAGGCTGAAGTCGGCCAGCGCCTCAAGCCTGTCCGCCAGGGCCGCCAGCAGCGGCGCGGCGTCGGGAACCAGATGCCTGGCGGCGGCCTGTTCATCGTAGGCGAAGTCACCCCGATAATAGAAAACGGCGCCGTCGGCCATCTCCACCAGGGTTCGGGAGCGCTCCTGCAGGGTCTTGACCACAAGGGGAAGGCTCGGACCCGCCAGGGGATCGATGCCGCGCTCCGCCAGGAACGGCACCAGGAGATCCGCCAGCCTCTCGGGAGCACTCTCCTTGATGTAGTGATGGTTCAGCCACAGGAGCTTGTCGGGGTTGAAGACTCCAGCCGATTTGCCCACCGCCTCGATGGAAAACTTCTCGATGAGCTCCTCCCGGCTGAAGATCTCCTGGTCGCCGTGGCTCCAGCCGAGCCGCACCAGGTAGTTGACCATGGCCTCGGGGAGAAAGCCCATATCCCGGTAGGCCATGACGCTCGTGGCGCCGTGGCGCTTGGAGAGGCGGGTCTTGTCGGCGCCGAGGATCATCGGCACGTGGGCGAAGCGGGGCACCGGATAGCCGAGGGCCTCGTAGAGCAGAATCTGGCGCGGCGTGTTGTTGATATGGTCGTCGCCCCGGATGACGGTGGTGATCCCCATGGTGGCGTCGTCGATGACCACCACGAAGTTGTAGGTGGGGGTGCCGTCGCTGCGCTGAATGATGAGGTCGTCCAGTTCGTCGTTGTTGAAGGCGATCCGCCCCTTGATGAGGTCGTCGAAGGCGGTCACCCCCTCCTGGGGCGCCTTGAAGCGGATCACGCAGGGTCTGTCTCCCGCCCCATCCGCGCCGTTGCGGCAGGTGCCGTCGTACTTGGGCTTGCGCCCCTCCTTCATGGCCTGCTCCCGCTTGGCCTCCAGCTCCTCGGGGGTGCAGTAGCAGCGGTAGGCTTTCCCCTCGGCAACGAGCTTCTCCACAAACTCCCTGTAGACGGGAAAGCGCTCCGACTGGTAGAAGGGACCTTCGTCCCAGTCGAGGCCGAGCCACTTCATCCCCTGGAGGATGGCGTCCACCGACTCCTGGGTGGAGCGGGCCACATCGGTGTCCTCGATCCGGAGGATAAAGGTTCCTTTCTCCTTGCGGGCCAGGAGCCAGTTGAACAGCGCGGTGCGCGCCCCCCCCACGTGAAGGTAGCCGGTGGGGCTCGGCGCGAAACGGAGACGTACTTCGGACATGGGAACTCCTTTAGGGATTATCGTCTGATTCACCATCGCCGGGGGCATCCTCGCCGGCGATGCGGTAGTCCTCGTCGGCCCAGGCGGCAAGGTCCATGGTCTTGCACCGCTCCGAACAGAAGGGGCGAAAGGGGTTGCCCTGCCAGGGGGTCTCCCTGCGGCAGCGCGGGCACGGCACTATGGTTATCTGATTATCGCTCATTGGACAACGAAAAAACCCCAGGTACAGTGGCAGTACCTGGGGGCAGGTTCAGGATATCCGGCCAGGTTCAGCGGCCGGATTCTACCGTCAAAGAACGAGACAAGTCAACGGGTAAGACCATCACTGGCAGAATTCAAAGCCGCGGCGCTGAAGCTCCCGGGCGATGGCCTCGGGAACCACCCAGTACATGTTGTCGGGTCCGAAAACGATGGATACGGGCCGGTCCATGGCAAACGAATGGACCTGGGCCACCGAGAGAAACGAAAACTTGAAAACTGGCTCTTCCACGCCTTTGCCCCTTTGCCGCTGCCGGTGATGAACTTCGTTTTTCCTGAATGGTATCGGTATATCCCCTAAATACTTTAGGAAAAATCAGCGGCAAAGTTCGCTTCAGCAGTAAGTTATCCATTGTGCCGGACCGTGCCGGCAATGATCCCGGCACCGTTCGGCAGCTCCAGGGGGAGGCGTTGCACATCCCGAAGCCCGGCTGCCGCCAGCATGGCGCAGAGCTCACCTTCGGCGTAGGACTGCCCCGACCCGGTCCCCACCAGCATGTTCAGGGAAAAGAGCGCGGGAAAGAGGGGGCCGGTCCTGTCGTCATCCAGGATGAACTCCTGAACCAGGAGGAGCCCTCCCGGCTCCAGGGCCGCCGCCGCCTTTTCCAGGATCGCGGCACACTGGCCCGGACCGTAGGCGTGCAGGATATGGGACAGCCAGACCACGTCGAAGCCTGCCGGAAGATCGCTTTCGAGGAAATCACCGGCCGCGAACCCGATCCGCGCCCCGAGGCCGAAGCGGGCAATGGTCTCCTCGGCGAAGCGGCGGGTAGTGGGAAGATCATAAACCACAGCCTCCAGGCCGGGATTGCGCAGACAGAAGTGGATGGCCCAGGTGCCGGGGCCTCCCCCCAGGTCCAGCAGACGCCTGCGGCCGGAGAGGTCCACCAGGGGGACCACCTTCGGCGCAATCTGCATGGCCAGGTTGAACATTCCCATGAGGAAGCTCTCGCGGGCCCCCTCGTCATCGCCATGGGAAGCGCTCTCCCTTACCGGAGAGCCGCTCCGCACCGCCTCGTGAAGCCTGGACCACCCCGCCATGAGATGGTGGTGATGCATGATGATGTGCCCCAGATAGTCCGGCGAGTCCTTGGCCAGGTATCGGGCCGCGAAAGGTGTGGCTTCGTAGCGTTCGTCCCGCTTCCGCACCAGCGCCATCGCCGCCAGGGCATCCAGGAGCATGGCGGCGCCGCGAACGTCAAGGCCGCAGCGGCCGGCCACCTCCGCGGCGGTAAGCGCAGCCCCGGCCAGGGGAGTCGCCACATCCAGGGAGACGGCGGCGTGGAGCGCGCAGGCACTCCAGTACCCCCCGGAGAGCTGCAGCAGTTCGGCCTGGGTCCAGGATTTCTCTTCCATGTCAACCTCCTTGAAAGTCAGCGTCAGCCGCCTGCGAAAAGCAATGGCATGACCGCCGGGAATCTGCTAGAACAAAAAGCCATGACAACCGCAAACGCAATCCACGAAACCACCTACACCATCCGTACCTTTGATATTGACGCCAGCGGGCTCGTTCGTCCCGTTACGCTCCTCGGCTACCTGCAGGAAGCGGCATCGGAGCATATGACGCTCCTGGGGGGATCGGTCAGAACCCTTATGGCCGAAGGGCTCACCTGGGTGCTGTCGCGGGTCCATCTCCGGATCGAACGCTATCCGCGGGTACGCAGCGAGGTGACGGTGCGGACCTGGCCCTCGCTGCGGGAAGGACGCTTCACCTGCCGCGAGTTCGAACTGCTGGACCAGACGGGTGACATCATGGCCCGCGCCACCACCTCGTGGGCCGTCATCGACTTCACAACCCGGAGGCCGGTACGGGCCGACCGTCATCCCCCCTACCCCCTCACGCCGCGGCGCGTTATCGAAGATGATTTCGCATCGCTCCCGGTTCTCGCAACAAGCCAGTTGCGGCAACGCTTCAGGGTCCGGCGGTCGGACCTGGACCTGAACAACCATGTGAACCACATGGTCTACGCGGGGTGGGCGCTGGACACCGTTCCCGACGAAGTGGCACAGCACCAGATGCCGGTCTCCCTTGAGATCGGCTACCGGGCCGAGGCCCTGGCTGGTGAAGAGGTTACCGTTTCCTGCTCCTGCACCGACGAAGACGATGGAACCCTCGTGGTTCACCAGATCGCCGCCGCCGACGGCCGCGAACTGACGCGCCTGCGAACCCGCTGGCGCCGGCAGGCGGCGCCTGCGGCCCGGCAGGCATGATTCCAGTAATAATCGCCAGGTACTGGCGAACAAGCCCCTCGTCCCTCCCGGTGAATGGCTGATCAGATCTTCCGCGGCATCGGCGCCGAGAAAACAGTAATCGACCATAGCAGCAAGGGGCGGCACCGCGCAAGGCGGTCTTTTCTATATATTTCTACCCGGACACTCCCCTTACGGAAGCGCCCCTGCCATGATCTGGATGGCGGTTTCGCAGGTAACGCCGTCAACTTCCAGGTAAACCATCCCCTCGGTAATGGTCACTGCCCACACAATCGAGCGCTCCAGGCGTGCTGCAAGCATGGCGATGAACGGCTGATCAAGGGTGATGACGGTGAGATTGGGTAGTTCCGCCAGCCGGGGAAGGTGTTGCTGTTTCCAGTTGACGAGAGCCCTGCCGCTCGCGAGCAGTGCAACCCGTTCCGCATGCCGGCTTGCCTTGACGATCCGATCCGACTCCGGCAGCCCCACCTCGACCCAGAACCGAATCCTCCCATCGGGGCCTTTCTCCCAGATATCCGGTTCATCAGCGACGCAGAGTCCCTTCGTGAAGACCAGCCCCGGCTGGTGAAAAATGGCCCACGCCAGCAATCTGGCCACCAGTCGCTCGTCGGTTTCCGACGGGTGCTTGGCAACCGTTGCCTGCAGTGATTCATAGACACCGCGGTCAATGTCGGCGAGCTGAAGGGAAGCCTTGTAAATTGTAGAGGGTAACGCCATGCGGATTGGGACCTTTCCGTGAAACCAGTCTGCTTTTACCCGAGCATCGGGTTGCGCGGGCGGGGTGATAATGCAATCTGCCCCAACGGTTTTCAAGCAGTTTTTGCAGTTTCTGCCCCGGCACGAATGCAATCACTGTGTCAGCCGATGTAACGGAGAGCCCGGGACCTTGCTTCCGGGTTCATTTCTATTGACACTCTCTAAGACGCCACGGTATTAAACACTGGTTGTTTTTCCGATATCTTTCTAGAGGAGGCGCGCAATCCATCATGATTCAGATCGATTTCCAGAAAATGGGGGGGCTCATTCCCGCCATCATCCAGGACCACGAATCCGGCGAGGTCCTCATGGTGGCTTTCATGGACGAAAAGACCCTGAACCTGACCCTTGAGACCGGCAAGACCTGGTTCTTCAGCCGCAGCCGCAACAAGTACTGGATGAAGGGGGAGGAGTCGGGGAACACCCAGGAGGTCATGGAAGTCCTCACCGACTGCGACGCCGACGCGGTGGTCATCAAGGTGAAGCAGAACGGCCCGGCCGCCTGCCACACCGGCAACCGGAGCTGCTTCTACGTCCGATGGGAGAACGGCCAGTGGGTGGAGCACTCCAACCCCCTCTTCGATCCCAAGGAGGTCTACAAGAAATGAGCAGCCTTCTGAATCTCGGCATCCCCAAGGGGAGCCTCGAAAACGCCACCGTGGAACTCTTCAGGAAGGCCGGCTGGCAGATCAGCATCTCCTCCCGCAGCTACTTCCCCGGTGTTGACGACGACGAACTGAACTGCAAGCTGATCCGTCCCCAGGAGATGGGGAAGTACGTGGAGCGGGGCACCATCGACGCCGGCATCGCCGGCCGCGACTGGGTCCGGGAGAACGACTCCGACGTGGTGGAAGTCTGCGAGATGGTCTACTCCAAGGTTTCCCGCCGCCCGGCCCGCTGGGTGCTGGTGGTCACCAAGGACTCGCCGGTGCAGAAGCCCGAGGATCTGCACGGCGCCACCATCTCCACCGAGCTGGTCGGCTTCACCAAGCGCTACTTCGCCGAGCGGAACATCCCGGTGAACGTGGAGTTCTCCTGGGGGGCCACCGAGGCCAAGGTGGTGGACGGCCTCTGCGACGCCATCGTGGAGGTGACCGAAACCGGCTCCACCATCAAGGCCAACGGCCTGCGGATCGTCTGCGACCTCATGGAGTCGGTGCCGGTCCTCATCGCCAACAGGGCCGCCTGGGCCGATCCCTGGAAGCGGCAGAAGATCGAGACCGTCGCCACGCTCCTCAAGGCGTCCCTGGCCGCCGAGGGGATGGTTGGCCTCAAGATGAACGCCCCCAATGACAAGGTCGAGGCGATCACGCAGATTCTTCCCAGCCTCAACCGCCCCACCGTGGCCCACCTCTACAAATCCGACTGGGTCTCCATCGAGAGCATCCTCCACGAGAAGGAAGTGCGGCGGATCGTGCCGGAGCTCCTGGCCCTCGGCGCCCAGGGGATCATTGAGTACTCGCTGAACAAGGTGCTGTAGTTGTCGCCGAAACATTGGATCATGCTTTCGACAGCCGCGCCACTGCTTGCCCTGCAGGCAGTGGCCGCAGCTTCCCCCTGCGACGACTGGAACTCTCTGGAGAAGGAGATCCGCGACGGCCGAACTGCCCAAACTTCCAGCGTAAACCGTATCGTTCTCCTCCACCGGCAGCTTCTCGACACCTACGGTACCGCTGCAGCCGATTCAGCAAAAACCTTCCCGGTGGCGGGGTACGATTATCGGGCAATCGGAGGGCGCAATGGCAATGACTACCTCCCTGCCGGCTACTCGTTCTATCAGGGGAACCGGCACGGCGGCCATCCGGCCCACGACATCTTCATCCGCGACCGGAACCAGGATTCCCTCGATGACGCCGACGGCAAGCCGGTCACCATCGTGGCGTTCACGGGCGGGGTCGTCATCGCCGTGAATCCCGACTGGGAGTACCCGAGCCCCATCCGGGGCGGGAAGTATGTCTGGATCTTCAGCCCCGCCGAGGAGCGCTATTACTACTATGCCCACCTGTCGTCGGTGACGGTGGCGCCGGGGCAGGTCGTGTCCGCTGGCGACCCCATCGGCACCCTGGGGAGAACCGGGAAAAACGCCTACCCCCGCCGCTCCCCCACTCATCTCCATTTCATGACGCTTTCCTTTGACAACGGCAGGATGCTCCCCCGCAACCCCTACCGGGAGCTGGTCGGAGCCGGTCGCGGCAAAGTGAACCCCTCCCATTGACAACAATAACTTATTGAGTAAAGTTACAAACATACATTTCATTTTCACGTCACCAAGGAGGAACCCCATGAAGCGCACCGCACTGCTCACCGCCGCCCTGATGCTCGCCTCGTCCCTGGCCTTTGCCGGCACCAAGACCTACCAGGCCACCGGTCCGGTACTGGAAGTGAAGGACGACATGATCGTTGTCCAGAAGGGTAAAGAGAAGTGGGAAATTGCCAAGGACAAGGACACCAAGGTGACCGGCGACCTGAAAGTCGGCTCCAAGGTCACGGTCCAGTACACCATGAAGGCCGCGACCATCGAGGCAAAGGCAGACAAGAAGGCTGAGAAGAAGAAGTAGAACCATCCCCCCCACTGCACCCTGAAAGGCCAGCCGCAAGGACTGGCCTTTTTTTATTCCCGCACAACGAGGGAAAACGACGGATTGACTCCAATCATTCCGGTGATTTAATTAACATATACGACATCAATCCCGCCAAGAGGAGATACAACCATGAGCGTGCTCCAGTCATCCGTCGGCGAAAAGGGCAAGAATCTGAAAAGCGATGTGGAGACGGTCCAGCGCCTCCTGAAATCCAAGGGCTTTGACCCGAATGGGGTGGATGGGGTCTGCGGCAAGGACACCATCGCGGCGATCCTCCGATTCCAGGCCACGTTCATGAGTAAACCCGACGGGCTCATCGAACCGGGACGCAAGTCCTGGCTGAAGCTGGCGGGCACCGGCGGCGCAGCCAGGCCCGACCTTTCCCAGTGGAGCGGCGACAGCGCCCGCTGGCCCCAGGAGAAGAAGCTCCAGAGCATGCACCCGGAACTGCGCCGGAAGGTGGAGGAGGTACTGCAGGCCCTCAAGGGGCGGGGTTTCCAGCCCACGGTCTTTTATGGCTGGCGCTCTGTCGCGGTCCAGATGCAGCTCTACTTCAAGGGGAACAGCAAGGTGAAATTCAGCTTCCACAATGCCCAGCACCCCGATGGAACCCCCAACGCCCACGCGGCGGATATCATTGACAGCCGCTTCGGCTGGGCGCCGGAAGCGGAAGAGGCGGGTTTCTGGAAGGCCCTGGGGGAAGAGGCGAAGAAGCAGGGGCTCGTCTGGGGGGGAGACTGGGTGACGTTCCGGGACTGGGCCCACGTGCAGCTGGTGCCCAACGGGGAACTGGCCCGGGTCAAGCGGGAGAGCGGCCTGTGAGCAAGGCGGTCATTGCCGCGGCATTGATCCTCGGCACATCGCTCCCCGCATGGGGAGAGCGCCTCTGGCTCGTGGTCGGTGCCAGCGATCCAACTGCAAAGGGGATCGCACGGAAAGCCAAGGCATCGCCCCTCACTTCACCGAGCGCCCTTGTTGTCCGGACCGGCGACTGCGGCGACAAAAGGAGCATCTTTGCCTGGGTGCCGGAAATTGCAGCCTCTCCCGAGACCGCACGCGCTGCCCTCTCCCGTGTACGCGCCGCCGCAAAGGATGCGTATCTGAAGCGCTGCGACACCCAACCGGGGACTCTGCTCGCCCTGCGGATGTCTGCGGTGGACTCCTCAATTTCAGATGTTCCGGAGAGTGCGGTTAATTGGGCGGAGAAGGATCGGATCTCCACCGCGCGCCCCCTTCCCGACGGGCGCAGCATCGTCATAGTGCGTTCCTATTCCCCGGCGGACGATGATCCCCTGGAAGGGAAGCGGGAGCGGGTCATCCTGGCCTCCCCCGCCGGCAAACGCACGGTGCTGGAGGAAAACTGCATCTCCCCCGGCCCCGTGGCCGCGCACCAGGGGCGCCTCGCCTTTCACTGTGCGCGGGAACAGGCGGGCGACCACCTGTTCCACGACGTGGTGGTTTTCGACAGATCGGGAGAGAAGCGTGCGGAAATCCGGAGGTGCCGCGACCCGAAATGGCGCGGCAGGCAACTAATTGAATGCAGTGAAGAATCCGTGGGGCCCGACGGGGTGTTGACGCTCCGGACTAAGCGCACCCCCCTGCCCCGCGAAGAGAAAACGCTGGACAACGTAAAATCAGGAGCCTGACACGCGATCACCAGCAGGTCCCAGAGCTTCGCCCCCTCAAGGTGCTGGGCAGATTGGCCCGATTCATGGTGTCGCCCACCCCTTGGCCCGCTCCACCGCCCGCTCCCACCTCCCCCTCAGCTCGGCCGCCTGCTCCCGGCCCATGGCGGGTGTGAAGACCCGCTCCGCCTGCCAATGACTGGCGATCTCCTGCCGGTCCCGCCAGAGCCCCACCGCCAGCCCCGCCAGGTAGGCGGCCCCCAGGGCCGTGGTCTCGCTGATCCGCGGCCGCACCACCGGCACCCCCAGGAGGTCGGCCTGGAACTGCATCAGAAGCCCGTTGGCCGTGGCGCCGCCGTCTACCCGCAGTTCGGCCAGACTGATGCCGGCGTCGGCCTCCATGGCGGTGAGGAGGTCGGCGCTCTGGAAGGCGATGCTCTCCAGGGTGGCCCGGGCGATGTGGGCGGCGGTGGTGCCGCGGGTGATGCCGACGATGGTCCCCCGGGCGTAGGGGTCCCAGTGGGGGGCGCCGAGCCCCGTGAAGGCGGGGACCAGGCAGACGCCGCCGCTGTCCGGGACGCTGGCCGCCAGGGCCTCCACCTCGCCGGAGGAGCGGATGATGCCGAGGCCGTCCCGCAGCCACTGCACCGCGGCGCCGGCCACGAAGACGCTCCCCTCCAGGGCATATTCGACCCTGCCGCCCAGCTGCCAGGCAACGGTGGTGAGGAGGCTGCTTCGGGACGCCGCCGGCCGCTCGCCGCAGTGCATCAGCATGAAGCAGCCGGTGCCGTAAGTGTTCTTGGCCATCCCCGCCGTGCCGCAGGCCTGGCCGAAGAGGGCCGCCTGCTGGTCACCGGCCATGCCGGCCAGGGGAATTTCCGCCGCAAAGAGGTTGCCGGCGGTTGAGCCGTACACGGCGCTGGAATCCACCACTTTCGGAAGAACGGCCCGGGGAATGCCGAGGATTGTCAGCAGCTCGTCGTCCCAGTCAAGGGTGTTGATGTTGAAGAGGAGCGTCCGGGAGGCATTGCCGGCGTCCGTTATGTGGAGCGTGCCCCCCGACAGGTTCCACGCCAGCCATGAATCCACGGTGCCGAAGGCCAGCTCCCCGGCCTCGGCCCGCCTGCGGGCGCCGGGGATGGTGTCCAGCAGCCAGGCCAGCTTGGTGCCGGAGAAGTAGGCGTCCAGCACCAGCCCGGTCTTCTGCCGGAACAGGGGCTCCAGACCATCGGCCTTGAGCCGGCCGCAGAGTTCGGCGGTGCGGCGGTCCTGCCAGACGATGGCGTTGTGGAGCGGTGCGCCGCTGCGCCGATCCCACAGGAGCGTCGTCTCCCGCTGGTTGGTGATGCCGATGGCGGCCACGTCCCGGGGAGAGATGCCGGCCCGGGTGAGGGCCTCGACCGCGACCCCCGCCTGGGTGGCCCAGATCTCCCGGCAGTCGTGCTCCACCCACCCGGGGCGGGGAAAAATCTGGCGGAACTCCCGCTGGGCAACAGCGCGGATCGTTGCACTGCCGTCAAAGACGATGGCGCGGGAACTGGTGGTACCCTGATCCAGGGCAAGAACATGGCTCATGGCAACCTCACGGCGCAGTGGAATGCGGTATCGCAATTGTCCCGTGAATGGGTGGGCTGCGCAAGGGGCCGGAAAAATTTCCGGGATGCAACCGGCTGATTTTCAGCGTATCATGGGCACAAATTGACTGGAGTTACGGCATATCATCAGGCAGCAGCTGGATATTCCCCAGGAGACAGTGATGACTTTCGATCTCTGGCGCCAGGACGACAACGGCAACCGGTTCCTGGTCGGCACCTTTGCCGACCAGGCCGCGGCCGAGCGCCGCCTGGCGGAGCTGACCCGAATCCAGCACAAGCAGACCTACTGGATTGCCCGACATATTGCCGAAGAATCAGAGGAGACATCCCCATGCAGGTAGTCGACGACAACCACTGCTTCATCTGCGGACAGCAGAACCCCATCGGACTCCGCGCCGTCTTCGCGACCGACCCGGAAAAGGGGCGGGCCGAGACCCGCGTCTGCATCCCGGAGCAGTTCCAGGGGTGGCAGGGGATCGTCCACGGCGGCATCCTCTCGGCCCTGCTGGACGAAATATCCGCCCAGGCCTGCATGGCCCGGGGCCTCCAGGTGGTAACCAGCGAGCTGCGCCTGCGCTACCGCAAGCCGGTATCCACCGGCAGCGAGGTGACGGTCATCGGCGAGATCGTGGGCGAGCGGCGCCGCCTCATCGACGTGCAGGCGCGCGTCGAAATGGACGGGGAGGTCATGGCCGAGGCCGAGGTGATCATGTTCAAGACGGCCCGACAGGCAGCTCTCCCCGAAAGCAGCAGCTAGTAGTTGAGCTTGGCGAAGGGGGATTTGATGGAGGCGTTGAGGGCGTCCTCCAGGGTCACAATCCCCCGGGATTCCAGGAGGGGGATGAGCTTGAGAAGGACTTCGGCGGTGACAAGGGCATCGCCGAGGGCGGTGTGGCGGCCGACGATGGTGAGGTTCAGCCGCCGGGCGATGCCGTCCAGGGAATGGGTCTCCTGGTGGGGGTGAATGACCGAGGAGAGAAGCAGCGTGTCGAGGACCGGATTGTCGAACCGGACGCCGGTCTGCTGCTCCTTGAGCTGGAGGCAGCGCATGTCGAAGGCGGCGTTGTGGGCCACCAGCACCGCCCCTTCGGCAAAGCGACGGAAGCGGGGGAGCACCTGCTCGATGGTGGGCTGGCCCGCCACCATGGCGGGGGTGATGCCGTGGATCGCCACCGACTCTTCCGGAACCGGCCGTTTCGGGTCGACGAGCTGGTCGATGACCTCATCCTGAAGGATCCGGCCGTTGACGACGCGGACCGCCCCGATCTGGATGATTTCATCCCCCTGGGCCGGGTTCAGGCCCGTGGTCTCGGTGTCGAAGACCACGTAGGTCAGCTTGCGCAGGGGCTGCTTCCCCAGCTCCTGCAAACCCCGCTGGTTGAAGAGGTCGAATTCGTAGTAGACCGGCCGGGGCCCCTGGGACGGTGCCAGGTCGGTACGGACCAGGGCCGGCATCGCGGAAAACTCGATGCGGACCCCCCGGCACAACAGGTCGGGGGTACAGTCCGCGGCGATCGTCCCCCCCATTCCGGCCATGAACTCGCCGATGCTGATGATGCTCCCCCCTGAGTCGGCGGTGAGGGAGGCCCCCTGCCAGCTCTCCACGAGCTCCACCGGCGCCGGGGTATCGGGCCAGGCAATGTCCAGGGCCGCCCTCTCCCCGCCGGACCTCTCCAGCCGGATCTGCAGCTCCGCCAGGGACACTTCCGATTTGAGCAGTCCCGCCAGGTGTGTCACGGCCTGCACCACCGCGTAGCTGTCCAGCCTCAGCCAGAGCCCGCTTTCACTCTTCCCCTCCACCACAACGGCCAGCCGCTCTCCGATGTTGCGCCGGAGCACCTCCAGAAGGTTGTCCGCCAGGACATCCTCCTCCTTGCTCAAGGCCTGGAGGTGCCGGGCGTACTGTTCCCGGGCCTGGACCGCCAGCTGCTGCAGGGACGAGGAAACGACGTCGATTACCGTGCGGAAATCCTTGAGCCGCTCCGGCTTCAGCTCCGGTTCGGAAAGGAGGGCGAGCGTCGAGCGGCGGATCTCCTCCATGGCCTCCTGAAGCTCGTCGGTCAGGGAATGGATCAGCATGTCGCGGCGGGAGTCGGCCGCCATCTGCGGTGTCATGTCCTCCAGGGTGAGGACCAGCCCCGACATCTGCCGCCGCTCGCACTGGAGGCATTCCTCGTGCACGTCGCAGCGGAAGCTGAAGACCGGCGCCATGGTCACCCGCAGGCAGCGCCCCCCGGCCAGGGTCGTCATGAACCGGGTGGAGGGTGCGGCCTGCCCCGAACCCACCGACTGCTGCAGGAGCTTCAGGCCGTGGACGATCGGCTCCCGCTGCAGCACCCCGAAGACCGACCGCCCCAGGCCGATCCACCCCCCCTGCCCCGTCTCCCCATTGCTTCCGTCACGGGAAGGGTTCAGCAGGGCCTGGGCCTGCTGATTGTACAGGAGGATCTGGCCGTCGGTGTTGCAGACCAGCACCCCTGCCGGCAGCTCCGCCATGAGCGCCGCGAACCGGTTCCGTTCCTCCTTCAGGTCGGCCTGGGCCGAGCGGATGACGGCGTCCACCTCGGCCTGAAGTTTCTGGTAGGCATCGGCCGCGCTGTTGATGACCTCGGCCAGATGGGCCACCTCCCGGGCACCTTTCGGCTCGATCCGGTGGTCGGGATTGGCCAGCGACATGAGCTGCGTCGCTTCGGCCAACTGCAGAATGGGGATGATGTAATAGCGGAAGAGGAGGCTCACCAGCCCGCCGATGACCGCCGCAAGCACACAGGCGCCCATCAGGGGAAACGGAATGATCTTTTCGGCAAGGCCGGCAACCATGGCCCGTTCCCCGGCCGTAAGGCTCAGCCATGACCCGGCCACGCTGGCCAGGATAACGCCGAAGGTAACACCGGAAATACCGAGGATGAAGATCCAGTATTTGAGCGATGGTTTCATGGACCGGCGTCCGTCTCCTGGTCACCCGGGGCGGACAGCGGCGGCGCCGGAGGAGCCGGCTCAAGGCTCTCTCCGCCATGCTCCGGGCAGTAGCCGGTGGGCTGGGTTCCCTCGATGTAGAACTCATCACGCTTTTCCGGGCAGTCGGCCGTGGCCGGGAACCCGGTTTTCGGGTCGATGGCAACGGATATCACCGAATCCGGCCGGGAGAAATCGGCAACGGGCCGGGATGCCAGGGCCTGTCCCATGAAGCGCTCCCAGATGGGCGCCGCCACCGCGCCGCCGGTGAACCCCTTCCCTCCAGGCCGGGGCTTGTCGTGGCCGACCCAGACGCCGGTCAGCACCTGGGGGGTGTAGCCGATGAACCAGGCATCCCGGTAATCATCGGTGGTGCCGGTCTTGCCGGCGGATGGACGCTTCTGACTGAAGGATTTGAGGGTTTTTGCGGTGCCGTACACCATGACGTCCCGGAGCATCCGGGTGGTGACAAAGGAGGCGGCCGGCGAAAGGACCGGCGTGACGGCCGGGGGATTTTCCGTCCAGGCGCGGCGATTGCGGTCATGGATCCGGACAATGGTTCGCGGTTCGGTCTTGAGCCCGCCGTTGGCCAGGGGGGTGTATGCCGTGACCAGGTCACGGAGGGTAACTTCCTCTGTCCCGAGGGCCAGGGAGAGATCGTTGCCGGTGCGCAGGGTTAGTCCGGCATTGCGGGCAAACTCGACGAAACGGGGAACTCCGATGGTATCCAGCAGTTTGACCGTGATGACGTTGTTCGAATAGGCCAGGGCCTGCCGCAGCGACAGCCGGCCGTACTGTTCCCGTCCGTAGTTCAGGGGCTTCCAGACCTGGCCGTTGCCACGGTTGTAGGCCACCGGCGTGTCATCCCAGACGCTGCCGGCAGTAACCCCCGTCTCCAGGGCGGCGGCATAGATCAGCGGCTTGATGGCGGAGCCGGGCTGACGCCTGGCCAGGAAGGCGCGATCGTAAGGGCTCTTCGTGAAATCGACGCCCCCCACCGCCGCCAGGACATCGCCCGTGGCCAGATCCACGGAAACCAGCGCCCCCTGCAGGTCGGGGGAAATCCTGCCGACCCCCTCCTTCACGGTCTTTTCGGCCAGCTTCTGCAGGTTCAGATCCATGGCGGCCGTAACCTCCAGCCCCCCCTGCTCGATGATGCGGGGGCCGAACCGCTCCACGAGTTCACTCCGGATCCGGGCCAGATAGTAGGGGGCCTGTCCGCGCGGCACCACCTTGACGGCAGTGGTTCTCAGCTTCTGCTTCTGCCGCCCGGAGATCATCCGGAGCTCCGCCATGCGGCCAAGCACCACGTCCCGCCGGCGGCTGACATCGGCTGATTTCCCCAGGGGGTTGTAACGGCCCGGGTTCTTGGGCACGCCGGCCAGCAGGGCGCATTCGGCCTCGGTAAGCTCTTCGGGATTCTTGTCGAAGTAAATCCGGGCCGCCTGGGCAATCCCCCATGCCCCGTTGCCGTAGTAGATTTCATTGAAATACATCTCAAGAATCTGCTTCTTGGTGTATTTCTTCTCGTACTCCATGGCCAGCCGGGCCTCTTCCAGCTTCCGTTCGATGGTCTTGACCCCGGACAGATGCTTGTTCTTGATGAGCTGCTGGGTAATGGTCGACCCCCCCTCCACCAGCTTCCCCTTCACCACATCCTTCACCAGGGCCCGGGCGATCCCCCGGATATCGATTCCGCTGTGCTCGTAGAAACGGGCATCCTCCACGGCCACCACCGCCTTCTGCAGGAATGACGGAATCCGGTCGATGGAGACCCAATAACGCTGCTCGGGAAGTATCCGCCCCACGAAGCGGCCAGCACGGTCAAAGACCTTGATGGACGAATAGCCGACAGGCAGCTGGGGATGGGTGGCAATATTCCCCTGGGCCAGGGCTGATGGCAGCGGAAGCAGGACCAGCAGCAGCACGAATGCAGCCACGGAAGAGATTTGTCTGCATGTAAACGTGAGTCTCGAAACCACGATGGCTGCTCACCCTTCAGAGAGAGTTGGAGATCGGCCCCTACCCCCCGAACAGGGACAACGGCCGCAACGTCTGCATGACGCTACCTTGTTCCAGAGACCGTGTCAAGGGGGGCGGGGCCGGGTCGCCTGATCAGCCGGCAAGCTGCCGCGCATGGTCTGGAAATCACAGAACATGCTGTATTACAAAGAAAAGACCTCAGGGTTCCGCGTTGCCAAACGGCAGGATTGTGTGGTAATGGAGTATTCCCCACGCATCGTTGCCACAGGGATGTGGACGGTTACGCCGGCCTGGATTGGCTCGGTTGCCGGACGTCGTGGCGGAACCATCGAGGGAGGAGTTGTGTCGGAAGAAATAAGATCTGTTCGCGTTCTGTACATGGAGGACGACGCCGGCTTAGCCCGGCTGCTGCAGAGACGGCTGCAGAGGCAGGGGTACTCCGTTGACATCGCCGGCAACGGTGATGACGGCCTGGTCAAGCTTGAGCAGAACAACTATGACGTGGTGCTGGTTGATTACAGCATGCCCTCATGCGACGGCATCGACGTCCTGCGGTTCATCGCGGAACGGAAAACGTCTCCTCCGGTAATCATGATTACCGGCAAGGGGAATGAGAAGGTCGCCGTGGAGGCTTTGCAGCTGGGGGCCAGCGACTATATCGTCAAAGATGTGGAGATGGGCTATCTGGAATTCCTTCCCATCGTCATTGAACAGGTTTTGCAGAAACAGCAGCTGCTCCGGGAACGGGAAGAGATGCTGAAGACCATCCAGGAGAGCGAGGAGCGGTATCGAAAGCTCACGGTCCATCTGGAGCAGATAATCCGGGAACGCACGGCGGAACTGGAGGCCTCCAACCGGGAACTGGAGTCCTTCTGCTATTCCGTGTCCCACGACCTCCATGCACCGCTCCGTGCCATCAGCGGCTACAGCAAGGTTCTGCTGGAAGACTGCCGGGACCGTCTGGACGACGCCGACAGGGAGTCTCTCGCCAGAATAGGAACCGCGGCGGTTCGGATGGGGGAACTGATCGATTCGCTGCTCGACCTTTCACGGGTGGCAACCTGTGAACTTCAGCGCGAGCCGGTGGACCTGAGCGCCATTGCCCGCGAAGCGGCACAGGAGCTCCGGGAGCGGGATCCGGGGCACGCCGCTGCCATCAGGATAGCCGACGGCATCAGAGCGGATGGCGACCCGCGCCTGCTCAGGGTGCTGATTGTGAATCTGATGGAAAATGCGTGGAAATTCAGCCGCAACATCCACTCCCCCATCATCGAGTTCGGAACCTCGATCATGGACGGTGAGACGGTTTACCACGTGCGCGACAATGGGGTCGGGTTCGACATGGCCCATGCCGGCAAACTCTTCGGCATGTTCCAGAGGCTGCACCCCTGCGATGAATTCACGGGAACCGGCATCGGCCTCGCGACGGTCCAGCGCATTGTGCAGCGCCACAAGGGAAGGATCTGGGCCAGGGGTGAAGTCGGCAGGGGGGCAACGTTCTATTTCACCCTGCGGACTGGGGCCAATCCTTATCTGGATCATAGTCCGCGGGATCTGCGGAGCATCGGGGAGCGGTAGCGTTTTGCTGCCCGGCAACGCCGATTCCTGACCTGTTCCCGCACTCTCCGGCACGAACAAAACCCGGCAAACCATATCACTTGCCAAAATCAGGCCCCTTCGGCCAATGTGCATCCATCCTTCACAGGAGCGGCAGCAGCGAAAACGTGGGGGTTTTCCGGCTCCAGGCCCGAGACATATTTTGCAGCGAGGTAATATTGTAATGAAGTTGTTTTCACGGTGGCTTCTTGCCCTGACAATCGGCGCGGCCCCATTCCTGGGGCATCCGGAAGCGTCATGGGGTGCGGAGGGGGGCAATCCGGACCTCAGCGAACTGAGTATCGAGGAACTGCTGAATATCCAGGTGACATCCGTGGCGAAAAGGGAGCAGAAGCTCTCCGACGCCGCCGCGGCTGTCTTCGTGGTCACCAGGGAGGACATCCGACGCTCCGGCGCCACCAGCATCCCCGAACTGCTCCGCATGGTGCCGGGTCTCCAGGTGGCCCGCCTCGATGCCAACAAGTGGGCTGTCTCGGCAAGGGGTTTCAACGACCGGTTCGCCGACAAGCTGCTGGTCCTCATGGACGGCCGCACCGTCTACACCCCCCTGTTCTCCGGCGTGTACTGGGATGTGCAGGATACGATGCTTGAAGACATTGACCGCATCGAAGTGATCCGGGGACCGGGGGCTGCCCTGTGGGGAGCCAACGCGTTCAACGGAGTCATCAACATCATTACCAAACATGCCCAGGAAACCCAGGGGGGCCTTCTCAGCGCCGGCGCCGGCACCGAAGAAAGGGGGTTCGGCGGGGTACGCCATGGCGGGCGCATTGGCGACGACACCTATTACCGGGTGTACGCCAGGTATTTCGACAGGTCCGGCGGCGTGGATGCCGCCGGCCGCGAAGGGGCAGATGACTGGAGCGTCCTGCGGGGTGGGTTCCGCTTCGATTCGGACCTGACCGCCCGTGACACCCTCACGGTTCAGGGGGACATCTATAGCGGCAGAGAGGGAGAAACATATACCGTTCCGCTCCTGGTTTCTCCCTACTCCAGAACCTTCGATTGGCATACCGACATGGCGGGCGGGAATGTCTTGTGCCGATGGACCCGCGCTCTTTCAGACACCGCCGACCTCTCGCTGCAGCTCTATTATGACCGGACCGAACGCGAGATGGCGGTGTTGGGTGAAGACAGGGACACCATTGACGTCGATTTCCAGAACCGCTTCAGGTACGGCTCGCGGCAGGAAATCATGTGGGGCTTCGGCTACCGGTTCAGCCATGAAAGCATTGCCAACACGGTTACTGTTTCCTTTACCCCCAACAGAAGGAGCGACAACCTCTACAGCTTCTTCCTCCAGGATGACATATCTCTTATCAATGAGACACTTCGGCTCGTGCTGGGTTCACGGTTCGAACACAACGATTTTACCGGTGTCGAGATCCAACCCAACGCCCGTCTCATCTGGACTCCTGATTACCGGCAGACTGTCTGGGCAGCAGTATCACGGGCAGTGAGGACACCATCAAGTGCTGAGCAGCATTTTCGAAATGATTTATCCACCTCCCCTCCCGGCACTGCACATCCGACACTCCCTGTGCTCTTTTCAGGCTTTGGTTCCGAAGACTATCAAAGTGAAGAAGTGACAGCGTACGAACTTGGCTATCGTGTTGCGCCAGCAGAGCACTTTTCCCTTGATATGGCCGCATTTTATAACAATTTCTCGCGCCTGCGCACGCTTGAATTCGAAGCCCTTTTCCCAGAGACTTCTCCACCACCACCGCATCTCGTCCTGCCCGGCATAACCTCGAACAAGATGCACGGCGAAACCTATGGAGTTGAAGCGGCTGCGGAGTGGTTGCCGCTTGACTGGTGGCGGCTCAAGGCTGCTTACAGTTTTCTGGAAATGCGGATGCGCCTTGACTCTGACAGTAACTCCCTGTTCTATCTAGGATTCACTCAAGATACCAGTCCCCAGCATCAGGGCTCACTTCGCTCTTCCATGGACCTCGGCATGAACGTCGAACTTGACCTTTGGTTGCGATATGTTGATCAGCTTCCTGAGTTCGACATTGACCGCTATGTTACGTTTGACGCCCGCATTGCATGGAAGCCAACAAGAAACCTGGAATTTTCCCTCACTGGAAGAAATCTCGTCGACAATCAGCATCTGGAATTCAAATCGACGATCCTTGCCACCACCCCCACCGAGGTTGAGCGCAGCTACTACGGGAAAGTCACCTGGCGCTTCTAGCGCTGACACAGCGAAGTTGATGAAAGGCCCTGTGCTTCTGAGACCTGCTTCAATCCTCCTTATTCTAGCGTTCTTCGTGCTGAGCGTGCTCTCGGTTCACGCCCAGGAGCGCCTTCCGAACGAGTACCAGGTAAAACTTGCTTTCCTCATCAATTTCACCAAGTTTGTAGAGTGGCCGGAGAACGCCTTTGCCGACGACCGTTCACCAATTGTTCTGGGAATACTCGGCGATAATCCCTTCGGCAGTAACCTTGATTCAGTCAAGGGGAAGACCATCCACGGCAGGAAGCTCATTGTAAACAGATTCAGGGCTGTCGACGATATCAGGGGCTGCCATATCCTCTTCGTCAGCAGTTCGGAGAGGCACAACCTGCCTCGCATCGCACCCTTCCTCCGGCAGTCCGGCATCCTTTCCGTCGGCGACATGGAAAAATTTGCCCAAAAAGGGGGCGTGATAAATTTCGTTGTCGAGAACAACCGCGTCGGGTTTGAAATCAATCTGGAGGCCGGCAGGCGCGCGGGCCTGCGGATAAGCTCCAAACTGCTGAGCCTCGCGCGCATCGTGCACGATTCGCCCTAGAGTGACGCCATGGGACCATTTCGACACGCCACCATAAAGCGGAAATTGATCCTCATCGGCATGGCCACCACCGGCGCCGCCCTGCTGGTGTCGGGCACCATTCTGATAGTCAACGAGATGGTTTCCTTCCGGCGCTCCCTCGAAAACAGCCTGACGGTTCAGACACAGATTATCGGCAGCAACTGCACTGCGGCCCTGACCTTCAGCAATGCAACAGAGGCAGGTGAGATCCTGGGAGCACTGAAAGCGGCTCCCAACATCGTCCGGGCCATAATCTACACCCCAGACGGCGAGGTTTTTGCCGGCTACGCGCGAACCGGAGAGCACGTCACCCCCCTCCCCCTCTATTCCGGGAAAAACGAAACTGGATTCTTCACAAACCGTATCGTGCGGCTCCAGCCAATCATGCTGGACGGCGAGCAGATCGGCACCATCCGCGTTGAATCGGACCTTCAGGAATTCTACGCCCGCCTGCGCTGGCATGCGGCGATCATGGCGCTCGTATTCTCCGTTTCACTATGTATCGCCTTCCTGCTCCTGGCGCGGCTGCAGCGGACCATCACCGGCCCCATCCTCGATCTGGTGGGGGCAATGGGCGCCGTTTCCCGGGACGGCATCTATTCCGTACGGGCCACGATCTGGAAAAATGATGAACTCGGCGCCCTGGCACAGGGGTTCAACGAGATGCTGATGCAGATCCAGAGCCGGGACAGCGAACTGGAGCAGCACCGGCGGCAACTAGAACAGAAGGTGACGAGCCGCACCGTCGAGCTTGCGGCCGCCAACCAGCAGTTGCAGCATGAGCTTGCCGAGCGCCGGCGCGCCGAAGAAAAACTGCAGCGTTATTCGGAAGAGCTGCGGGCCATCAACGAAGAAATCAGGAGCTTTGCCTACATCGTCTCCCACGACCTGCGGGCACCCCTCATCAACATCAAGGGATTTGCCGCCGAACTTGAGCTGGTGCTGAAGGACATGCTTCCGCTCCTTGAGCAGTGTGCGCCGCACCTTGATGCGATGGAGCGCGAGAGGCTCCGAAGCGTCTTGCGGCAGGATGCGCCCGAAGCCCTCGGTTTCATCAGCTCTTCAGTCAACCGGATGGACTCGCTCATTAACGCAGTGCTCAAGCTCTCCTACCTGGGGCGGCGGGAATTGACCATCGCAACGGTCAGCGTCGGGGATGTGGTCGATTCCATCATTGCCTCCCTGCAGCACCAGATGGAGCAGCACAACGCAACGGTATCGGTCGGCGAGCTCCCTGAAATCGCCATAGACAGGACGGCATTGGAACAAATCATCGGCAATCTTCTGGATAACGCCGTCAAGTATCTGAAACCGGGGCGTCCGGGACACATCCAGATCAACGCGTACCAGGAACCCGAAGGCACGATAATTCGAATCAGCGACAACGGACGGGGAATAGCGCCGAAAGATATGGGGAAGATATTTGAACTGTTCCGGCGGGCAAACTGCCAGGACACGCACGGGGAGGGAATGGGACTCGCCTATGTGAAAACCCTCGTTCGCCGCCTGGGCGGGCGGATAGAATGCGAATCGGCACTGGACTCAGGAACTACATTCAACGTCTTTATCCCACGGCAGCCGCCCTGAAGACGTTCTTCGAGCTCCATCCGCGGAAGAGCGACATATAGCGGCGTAAGTCTCTGACAATACCTAAAAAAACAAAAACCGCCCAGCAACCGGAAGCGGTTAGTGGACGGCTTTGTTTTTGCAAATGGTGGAGGTGGCGGGAATCGAACCCGCGTCCGAAGATCATACACAGAAGGCGTCTACATGCTTATGCCAGGATTTGATTTAGCCTCCCGACTCTCCCCTGGCAGGGATTTCCGGGAAGCGATCCTGCTAAGGTTTCGCCTCGGGGCCGCAGGCCTTCCCCTTGACTATCCCACTGAAATGACGATCCATCTTCACCCGTGGGAGAGGCTCGGCGGATCGGTAGCAGGGTATTAAGCTGCTACAGCGTAGTCGTAATTGTCGGCGTGTAATTCGCCCCGGGCTTTTTAACGAGGCCAGCCCGGACCTCGGCATGCAACCTTTAGTTTCCTATCCCCGTCGAAACCTGTACACCCCCCTGTAAACTCTCTTTAGCAGCTCTTGCTTCTTTCCCTGAGGGCCTGGGCCATCTCCCTCGACTGGTCTTTCTTCTTCATGTCTTCACGCTTGTCGTACAGCTTTTTCCCCTTGGCAAGACCCAATTCCACCTTGGCGAGGCCGTTCTTGAAGTAGAGGCGGAGCGGAACGACCGAGTACCCCTTTTCACGAATCTTGCCGAAAAGCTTTTCGATCTCGCTCTTGTGCATCAGGAGCTTGCGCAGCCGATCCGGGTCGTGGTTCTGGCGATTGCCGAAATCATAGGGATTGATATGGAGATTGTGAAGAAAGATTTCCCCCCCGCGGACCAAGGCAAAAGAGTCATTAAGATTGGCCTTGCCCATGCGGAGAGATTTTACCTCGGTCCCCGTGAGAACCATTCCCGCCTCGAACCGCTCTTCTATGAAGTAGTCGTGAAACGCTTTCTTGTTGTTGCAGATCAGCTTTTCTCCCATGCAAATGATACTAGCAGATATGGCGAAATCATTGCAAGGAGTAAAAAAGACGGCAATTTTCCGGACACTGCTGAGTTCACACAACAGGTCCAGCATGATTCTTTGCGAAAAAGAGACCCCCGCCGGGCAATCCCGAACGGGGGTCTCTTTTCACGCTTTCGGCATCTCTGCTTCGAGCTTGTTACATGATACGCCGGAACTACATGTACTCAGGCATTTCATCGAACTGGAGATACTTGTAGATGACGTCCTTCTTGGGCTCAACCTTCTCTTTATAAATCGCCATGAATTCGTCAACGGTCGGCAGTTTGCCCATGGTGGCGGCAACTGCTCCCAGTTCGGCGGAACCGAGGAATACCTTGGCGCCATCGCCGATGCGGTCATCGAAGTTACGGGTCGAGGTGGAGAACATGGTTACGCCATCGGGCACGCGGGCCTGGTTCCCCATGCAGAGGGAGCAGCCGGCGATCTCGATGCGGGCACCGAAGGCGCTGTAGATCGCGAAGTACCCCTCGTCCTTCAGCTTGTCCTGATCCATGCGGGTCGGCGGGCAGATCCAGGTGCGGACGTTCGGGTTGAACTTGAGCCCGCGCCAGATCTCGGCGGCAGCACGGAAGTGACCGATGTTGGTCATGCAGGAACCGAGGAAGACGTCCTGGATCGGGGTGCCGGCAACCTCGGACAGGAGCTTCACGTCGTCCGGATCGTTGGGGCAGGCCAGGATCGGCTCGGTGATCTCGGCCAGGTCGATTTCAATGACGTCGGCGTAGGCGCCGGTCTCGACAGCATTTTTGTCGGCTTCGAGGAGCTGCGGATTCTTCAGCCATTCGTTGACGGCGTCGATGCGGTTCTGAAGAGTCTGGGCATCCTGGTAGCCGTCGGCGATCATCTTCTTCATGAGGGCCACGTTGGAACGGAGGTAGGTGGCCACGCTTTCCTTGGAGAGCTGGATGCAGCCGGCGGCGGCGGAACGCTCGGCGGCGGCATCGGTCAGCTCGAAGGCCTGCTCGACGGTCAGGTCGGGAAGACCTTCCATTTCGAGGATGCGGCCGTTGAAGATATTGACCTTGTTCTTCTTGGGCACGGTCAGTTTACCCTGCTTGATGGCCCAGTACGGAATGGCGTTGACCACGTCGCGAAGGGTGATGCCGGGGTTGAGTTTGCCCTTGAAGCGGACCAGGACCGACTCAGGCATATCCAGCGGCATGAAGCCCATGGCGCCGGCGAAGGCCACCAGGCCGGAACCGGCCGGGAAGCTGATGCCGATGGGGAAGCGGGTATGGGAGTCGCCGCCGGTGCCGACCGTGTCAGGGAGGAGCAGGCGGTTGAGCCAGGAGTGGATGACACCGTCGCCCGGCTTGAGGGGTACGCCGCCCCGCTCGATGATGAACTGGGGGAGGGTCTTGTGCATTTTCACATCGGCCGGCTTCGGATAGGCGGCAGTGTGACAGAAGGACTGCATGAACATCGGCGAGAGGAACTTGAGGCACGCCAGTTCCTTGAGTTCGTCGGCGGTCATGGGGCCAGTGGTATCCTGGGAGCCGACAGTGGTCATCTTGGGCTCGCAGGCGGTGCCGGGAAGCACACCGGCAACGCCGCAGGCCTTGCCGACCATCTTCTGGGCGAGGGAGTAGCCCTGACCGGGCTTGGGCTCAGGGTTCACCGGCTTGGTGAAAACGTCGCTTTCGCCAAGTCCGAGGGCCTTGCGGGCCTTTTCAGTCACAGCACGGCCGATGATGAGGGGAATCCGGCCGCCGGCCCGGAACTCATCGGCGATGGTGTTGGGGGAAAGCTTAAAGGTGGAGATGACCTCACCCGCCTCGTTGGTAATCTCACCCTTCTTGGTATTGATGGTGATAACATCGCCGTCGTTCATTTTGGTGACGTCGGCCTTGATGGGGAGCGCACCGGAATCCTGGGCGGTGTTGAAGAAGATCGGGGCGATGACGCCGCCGATAATGACCCCCGCGGTCTTTTTGTTGGGAACGGCGGGGATATCCTGCCCCATGTGCCAGAGCACGCTGTTGCAGGCGGACTTGCGGGAAGAACCGGTGCCGACAACGTCGCCGACAAAGGCGACCTGGTGTCCGGCGGCGCGCCACTCGGCAATGTCCTTGAGACGCCCCGGGAAACGGGTCTTGCCCATGGCCAGGGCGTGAAGGGGGATGTCGGGGCGGCTCCAGGCATCGCCGGCCGGGGAGAAGTCATCGGTGTTGATTTCGCCTTCGACTTTGAAAACCTTGACCTTGATGGTCTCGGGAACGCCGGGACGGTTGGTGAACCACTCGGCATTGGCCCACGACTCCAGTACCTTCTTGGCGGCGGCGTTGCTCTTGCTGAGCTCGACAACCTGATCGAAGCCATCATAGACAAGGGTTATGCCGGAAAGGGCGCAGGCAGCCTCGTCGGCAAGCTCTGCATCCTTGAGTGCTTCCACGAGGGGAGCGACGTTGTAGCCGCCGATCATGGTGCCGAGAATGCGGATGGCATCCACCCTGGAAACCAGCGGAGACTTTTTGGCCCCTGTGACGATTTCGGCCAGAAATGCGGCCTTGACCTTGGCGGCGGGGTCAACACCCGGGGAAACGCGCTCTTTCAACAGGTGGAGAAGGAACTCCTCCTTGCCGGCAGGGGGATTTTGCAGCAGGTCGCACAGGTCGGCAGTCTGCTCGGGGTTAAGGGGCAGCGCCGGAATACCCTGCGCCTTCCGTTCGGCTTCGTGGGCGAGATAGGCTTCGATCATATCCATTCCTCCTGTGATTTTACTTCTCGAATCAAGCGTTATTTCGGGATGTTAAGCAAAGATGTACTGTTGGTGAAATGGATACTGTATACAATTATTGGGAAGGATTGTCAATTACTTAAGTGGAATTTATGAATGGCAAGCTGAGGACAAGAATGATGGGCAGCGAAATGGAATTTCCGCTTCACTGCCCCCCCACTTTCGGTTACTTGATCTCCCCGGCGATGACCGCCGGCTCAAGGGCCACCTCACTCTGGGCACCCGAATCCATTGCCTTGAGAACAGCTGCTCCTTTCGCCAGCTCATCGGCGCCGATGATCAGGGTGAAGCGGGCATTGAATTTGTCGGAACGGCGCATCTGGCTTTTGAGGCTTTTTCCCTCGTAGTCCATCTCCACGGAAACACCGAGGCGCTGAAGTCCGCACATGAGGCGAAACGCTTCGTCCTGGGCTTCGGCACCGAGGGCGGCTATAAAGATATCGAGACGCCGTGCGAACTCCTGCTGACCGAGAAGCAGAGCCACCCGCTCAACCCCCATGGCAAAACCGATACCGGGGATGGCGGGCCCTCCCAGATCCGAGATGAGTCCGTCATAGCGCCCCCCGGCCGCCACGGCGCTCTGGGCGCCGAGAAGTTCCGTAACCAGCTCGAAGGTGGTTCGGGTGTAATAATCGAGGCCGCGCACCATGCGGTTGTTGATGCTGTATGGGGTGCCGGCCCGTTCCAGGTGGCGGCGCGTGGCGGCGAAATGGCCGGCGCACCCGGCGCAGAGGTGGTCAAGCATGGCCGGAGCGGCGGCAGTCGCCTCCTTGCAGTGGGCCGACTTGCAATCGAGGGCCCGGAGAGGGTTGGTTTCGTAGCGCCTCTTGCAATCATCGCAGAGCTGGTCAAACCGTTCACGGAGAAAGGTCTTCAGGGACTCCCGGTAGACGGGACGACACTCGGGGCAGCCGAGGGAATTTATCTGGAGGGTCGGCTCCGTAAGACCCAGTTCCGCAAAGAAGTGGCACAGCATGGTGAGGACCTGGGCATCAACCTTCGGGTCGGTGACTCCGGTTACCTCGGCGCCAATCTGGTGGAACTGGCGGTAGCGTCCCTTCTGTGGGCGCTCGTAACGGAACATGGGCCCCATGTAGTAGAGCTTTGCCACCGGATCCTGGGCATAGAGCTTGTGCTCGATGTAGGCCCGCATGACACTGGCCGTTCCCTCGGGACGCATGGTAACGGCATTCTCCCCCTTGTCCACGAAAGAGTACATCTCTTTTTCGACAATATCGGTGGTGTCTCCGATGGAGCGGCAGAAAAGCTCGGTTTTTTCAAGAATCGGTACGCGGATTTCAGCAAAGCCGTACAGACTGAAAACGCGGCGGGCGGTTGCCTCGATGTGCTGCCACCGTTCAACCTCGCCGGGGAGAATATCGTTAAACCCCTTGATGCCTGTGATCATGTACTTACCTGCTCCTTGAGATATTGATGAAATTATGGTGTTTTTTTCAGCGGATAGCGGTTGCCCTGAAGACGCAGTTCTTGCCCTCTTCCTTTCCTTTGTACATGGCTTTGTCGGCAAGTTCCAGAAGTTCGAGTTTCGATTGGGTATCGGCGGGATAGCAGGCATAGCCAAGGCTCGCGGTGAGGCGAATGTCGAACCCCTCGGCAGCCAGGAAACGATGGTCCTCTATGGAACGGCGAATCCGCTCTGCCACGGTTGCGGCCCCCCTTTCCCCAGTTTCAACGAGCATGACGGTGAACTCATCACCGCCGTACCGGATAACAATATCCACCTCGCGGACCGATTTCTTGAGGAGCATCCCCACCTCATTCAGGACCTGGCTCCCCACAAGGTGCCCGTGGGTGTCATTTACTGCCTTGAAGAAATCCAGGTCGATGAAGATCATCGAAACCGTGGAGCCGAAGCGGTCAGCACGCTTGATTTCCCGATCGAGGGAGATATCCAGATACCGGTAGTTGAAGAGGCCGGTGAGCTCATCGATGTAGAGCATGTCCCGGGCGCTTGAGTACCGCGACGCGTTATCGAACGCCAGGGTTGACTGTTCAAGGAGAAAAACAATCCTGTTCTCCTCGTATGCCACGGGAAGCTGGCGGCCGGGATTGTTGAAGATAACGACGATGCCCTGAACATTCGTCTTGGAACGTATGACGAGCAGAAGCCCATCCGAAAGCTCCATTGTGTCGAAGTTCCCTCCTAGGAAGGAAGCCTTGAACTTTCTGGCAACAGGGCCGGCATTCCAGTCAGTGCTGAAATTTTTCTGAACCGCTTCGGCCAGGCTCTGGGCGGTATCTTCGTCAAATCCCTTGAATTCCCTGAGGGAGAGCAGATCGTCTTTTTCGCGAAACAGCCCGATGGCCCTGCCGGCACCGACCTCATTGGTCAGGGCGTCGAACACTACCGACGAAAGGCGGTCCATGTCGATGCAGTTGGCGATGTTCTGCCCCACCTGGAAGAGATTCAGCAACCCCTTGAGCTCACAGTTCTCGTTGATGAGTCTGCGCTGCTCAAAGCAGAGGGCCACGGTATGCTTGAATTCGTCATGATTGAATGGCTTCAGCAGGTAATCCCGGGCCCCGCTTTTGAGGGCCAGCACGGCGGATTCGACATTGGCGTGACCGGTTACCAGAATGACGTCAACGGTGGGGGTCTGCTGCTTCACCCTCTTCAGCAGTTCAATGCCGCCCATGCCGGGAATCACCAATTCAGTGATAACGAGCTGATATTCATTGCCGGCCAGAAGCTCCAGCGCCCTGGTGCCGGAGTTGACGGTCTCGACCTCGTACCCGTCTTCCCTGAGCAGATCCGCATACATCTGCCGAAAGAAGCTATCATCTTCGACGACGAGGATTCTTTCCATAGACGGAAGCTCCCGTGGAGAAAAATTGCGCAACGCCGGCGCATAAAACCGTAAAACTATCAGACAAAATCAGGTCCTTGTCAATGAAAATGCCCGTCCGAAAAGGTCTTGACCGTATACCCGTCCCCATTGCTGGCGATCTGAATGGAGCCGTCCAGGTCGGTGCGACAGATCCGGATGCCGCGCTCACGGAGACAGGAAATGGTTTCGGCTGACGGAAGGCCGAAGCTGTTGCGTGCTCCCGCCGAGATTAGCGCCAGACGCGGTGCCGCTGCATCGAGGAAACGGGGCGAAGAAGAATGCCGGCTGCCGTGATGAGGCACCTTGAGAACCGTGCAGCTGAGCTTTGCGGGGTCGGCAAGCAGCCGCTCCTCCACATCACGGCCGATGTCGCCGGTAAAAAGCATGCTGAACGTGCCGTGGACAATCCTGAAGACGAGGGAGTCATCGTTCTGATCGCTGCCCGGCACTGCCGGCGGCCGGGAAGCCGGAGCCAGAGGCTCGATCCGCACCCCGCCGATGACAGCTGGAGCCGCTGAGGCCGACACGAAGCGGACCGGCACCCCGCGGGCAGCAAGAATCCGCCGCAGTTCGGCGTGGCCGCCGACGGGCGCGGCAACGCCGCTTTCCCAGAATTCGCCTACGGGGAACAGCTCGGCAAGGGAAATCAGCCCCTTGACATGATCGGGATGGGGGTGCGTCAGAACAACCACGTCGAGCCGATCGACCCCCATGCTCCAGAGTGCGGGGGCCAGGAGCTGCCTTCCCACGTCCATACCTCCCCCATGGGGCGACCCGCCGCCGTCAACGAGCATGCGTCTGCCGTCGGGAAAGGTCACAAGGGTTGCTTCCCCCTGGCCGACGCTGAAGAAGGTTACCGTGAGCCGGCCTCGCGAATCCGCGTCTGCCGGCAGGTGAAACGTCACGACAAGAACTCCGGCAAGAGCACACAGGGCAAACTGCAGCCGCGCCGTCTTCATGAGCGACAGGGCAAGCAGGGTCAGGTAGAGCACGGAGAGGTCCGCAAGGGTCGCACTACGCATCGGCAGCGGAGGAATTTCAGCCGCCAGAGCGATAAGAGTGTCAGCTGCCCTGACCAGCCACGCCGCGATCCCGAGAAGCAGTGCGGCGGCATCGGGGAAAGGGGCAATCAGCGGCAGCGCCGCGAAACCGGTAACCACGGCTCCGTATCCCAACAGGGGAACCGCCGCGAAATTACCGGCAAGCCCGGCGATCGACGCCCGGTGGAAAGTGTGGACCACTGGAAGAAGAGTGACAATGGTGGCGGCGACCGATACGGCGGCAAACAGCAGAACCTTTTTCGTCCAGCATTCACGGACGCCGGCAAACGGCGCCATGCAGAGGGGGGTCAGGATCAGTATTCCCCAGATGGCAAGAAAAGACAGCTGGAACGAGATGTCGAACAGTGCCTGCGGATTGCACAGCAGGATGCAGAAAGCCGCCGCCGTGAGCGTGTTGAGGGGATCCGTCTCCCGTTCGAGGACCAGCGCCAGGGTCACGAGGGCAATCATGACCACGGAGCGGACCGTGGCCGGCGCCAGACCGGCAACAAAGAGGTAGAAGACGACGGGCGGCAGCGTGGCCAGAAGGACCGCGCTGCGGAGATTCAGGCGCAGGGCGAGATATTCGGAGCGGGCCAGAATTCGAAAAAGAAGCCAGTGGATGGTGAGGGCGATGACGCCAATGTGAAAACCGGAGATGGAGAGGATGTGATTGACGCCGGCCCGGGCATAGAGATCTTCGGTCGGTGCTGAAACGAAGCCCCGCTGCCCCACAAGGAGCGCCCTCAGCACCCCCCCCTCGGCGGGGACGCTGGCGCCGATGAAATCGCCCAGATCCGCCGCCAGCCGGTCAAACCAGCGCTGAACCGGATACGCTGCCGCTTCGCGGACAAGAAGTATGTCGTCGGCGCTTCGTACCGATGCCGTCGCGTGAATCTGCCGGTAGGCAAGGTGGCGAGGGTAGTCGAATTCTCCCGGGATCCCGAATTGCTGCGGCCGGCGGACTCTGGCCTGGAGCCTCACCCGGTCGCCGGTCAGGAACGTCCCCCTCCCCTCCCGGACATGCACCAGGAGACGACCGGTGGTGAAAGTGACAGTTTCGCCGCGGAAGATCCCGTCGACATCGAGAACAAGCTTCAAGCCCCCATCGACGGCCTCCGGTCGGGCGGCAATGACACCTTCCACGATAACAGGTGCTTCAGTTGCGAAATGGACGATGTGATGGGGCGGGTGCGCAGGCGCGAGAAAAGGCTGGAGAGAGGCGCTCCCCCAGACGAAAAAAACAGCGCAGGTGATGGTCAAAAAAGGGATGCGGTTCTTGAGAAAAAGTGCTGCCAGAGCAGCGACGAGGAGCCACGGAAGGCTCCGGGGCGAGAGCAGTATGCTGAAGTGATGGGCAGAGACAAGGCCCGCTGCCATGCCGAGCAGGGGGAGAAGAAGGGGTCTGCCGGTCACCCCTGCCCCCTACCGGGAGGGGGTGATGCGGCTCAGATCCTTGCGGAGCCGGGTCTCAAGCTCTCCCCGAGTCACCGTTGCCGTTGGCTTGATGTTACCAAGGCCCACGGCGGCGAGATAGTCGGCCGGCGACGAAGCGCGCGCGGTCAGTTCAACGGCATCGGCACCGCCGAGGGGGGGGAGCTGAACCTTCAGTGCATGGCTCCCTTTAGCCAGTCGGAAAACGCCCAGGTCGTACCATTCGAGGTACGGCTTCCCTTCCCACAGCACCCTCTTTCCGTCCAATTCGGTGGTGATCCTGGTGCCGAGCAGGCGGACCCGGACACCATACACCCCGGTCGCGGGCACGGTGAGGGGGAGCTCCAGGGATGCCCCTTCCACCCCTGCCCTCACCCATGCCGGTGACACATGGCGTCCCAGGTAGTCTGCCGAGGTCACAACCGCCGAAGCAGGAAGCGGTTTGACGCTGTGAAAACCTGCTATCTGCGGGGCGGCGGCAGACGAAGCAAATCCCTTCTCCAGGTCGAGGGCCGCTGCGATTGTTTCGGCATACTCGCTCCAGGTGAGAGGGGCATCCATGCGCCATCCGCCCAGGGGCTCAATGGCAGGGTGATCACCCGCTGCGGTCAGAGTGAAAGAATCGACCCCTCCTTCGGGGGGAAGCAGCACGGAGATTTCCTGGCTCCCTCCCCTGAGGGACACCATACCTGCCTCGGTCTCCCGGAGGCTTCCGCCGGCACTGACCGATAATTCCCTGTCCCCGGCCTTCCAGCGCTGGCCGTCCCCCCGGGAGACCACCGTCAGAAGGTATTCTCCTCCCCGGGGAATGAAAATCGTTAAGCGAACCATGGTCGGCTCGGCAGTTCCGCTGAGCCAGCCTGTTCCGGTGAAGGGACCGTGCAGGGGGAATTGGCGCACGCTAACACTGTCGCCCTCGGCGTTGTAGGTATCTTCGGCCTCGAAGCGGAAGGTGCGGTTGCCGCTCAGGACGGCGAGATAATCGGCGGGTTTCGGCTCGGCCGGAAGCCCCGTCCGCCACCCCAATTCCTGCACGAGAACAGCGGCGAATTCACCATGGGTCACGACGCTGGAGGAGCCCGATTCGGCCCGCGATTGACCATGAACCGCCAGAATAATGGAAAGGGCCGCAAGAGTGACAAGACAAAGCCGCCCCAGAGAATATGCCCGCCGTGATGCAGCCATGGAAACCCTCCCGATTCCTCTTAAAAACGTGATATTTCCCTATAGCACAGGTCCCCGCATTTGCCAATCGGCATCTCCGGTGATATTAAGTATAGCGAATACCCGGACACGGCGTGGCAATAACAGATGCGGTCAGTCACCGCTGCTGCATGGGACCCGATGACATCTATCCTGTGCACCCCCTCTTTATGGAGAGATCCATTGAACCGTACCTTGCATGTGCTCATCATCGAAGATTCTGAAGATGATTGTTTTTTTCTCGTCAGGGCACTGAAAAAAGAATACGAAATCGTCCATGAGCGGGTTGACACGGAGAACGCCCTCCGCAGTGCCCTAGGGCGCGAAAACTGGGACATTGTCCTTTCCGATTACTTCATGCCCCAATTTGATGCGCTGGCTGCCCTGACGATTCTCCAGGAGATGAATCTGGACCTCCCCTTCATCATCGTTTCCGGCAGGATCGGCGAAATCGAGGCCGTGAAGGCAATGAAGGCCGGGGCCCATGACTATATCATGAAGGGTGATTTCACCCGGCTTATGCCCGCCATTCGCAGGGAACTGCGTGAAGCCGCCATTCGTGAGGAGCGCCGCCAGGCGGAACGGGACCTGCGGGAGCAGCTTCACTTCAGACAGGTCCTTATCGATTCCATCCCCGCCCCCATTTTTTTTAAAGACGCTAAGGGGGTATTCCTCGGGTGCAACAAGGCCTTCGAGACCTTTTCCGGCCTTTCCCAGAAGGAGATAATCGGCAAAACCATGGCCGATCTTGCCTCGAAACATCTCGTGGAGCGGTTTGCCGAAGCCGACAAGGAACTGTTCCGGCACGGCGGCACCCAGATCTATGAAAGCTCCATTTCCTTTGCCGACGGAGCGCTCCACGACGTCATATTCTACAAGGCAACCTTCAACAATATCGACAACACCCTCGGCGGACTTGTCGGCACAATCCTCGACATCACCGAGCGCAAGCAGACCGAGGAAAAGCTGCGCTACATGAGCACCCACGATGCGCTCACCGGCCTTTACAACCGGGCTTACTTCCAGGAGGAGCTGGAGCGTCTTGAACATGGCCGCCAGTTCCCGGTGAGCATCGTGGTCAGTGATATCGATAAACTAAAGTATGTCAACGACACCCTCGGCCATGCGGCGGGCGACGATCTCATAACCCGGGCGGCCCTGATGCTCAAGGGGGCCTTTCGCGCCGAGGACGTGGTAGCGCGCATAGGCGGAGACGAGTTTGCCGTGCTCCTGCCAAGCGCCGACGCCGTGGTTGTGGAAGAAGCCCTGATGCGCGTGATGTCCAAAATCGAGGCAAACAACACCCCCGATGTCTGTTTCGCGCTCAGCATGTCGTTCGGGGCGGCGACCGCCGCGAAAGGCGACCGGCTGGAGGAGGTCCTGAAGCTGGCCGACAAGAAGATGTACGAACACAAGTTCAAGAAAAACCAGACAGCTGCCTGAGCAGCTCAGCCGCTTCTGTTCCGGTTTCGATGCAATGCATTATTTTGACGGTCACAAGTACCTGCCCGGTTAATTTGGTTTCGGCATTAAATTTCTGGCGCGACATGCCGAAAAGAAAATAAGCGCTGGACTCCATGAACTATCTCCGGATCAAGAACGGAGCATGAAATGACCGCGGCTGCCTTGCCCCAACTCCGAGTCCTCATCGTTGATGACTCTCCTTTCGATACCGACCTCATCATTCACGAGCTTAACGGCAGTTTCGCCACCGAGTACCGCCGGGTGGACACTGCGGAGGAGATGCTCGACGCCCTTCAGAGCGCGACGTGGGATATCGTTATTTCCGACTACGTGATGCCTCGCTTCAGTGGCCTTGCTGCCATTGCCCTTCTCGGAAGCGAGGGCTGCACCATCCCCCTCATCGTGGTTTCAGGGAAAATAGAAGATGAGGCCGCCGTGGAAACCATGCGTGCCGGCGCCAGCGACTACATCCTCAAGGACAACCTCGCGCGCCTCGTTCCGGCCATCCGGCGCGAGCTCGAGGAGGCGGAGGTCAGACGGCAGAAAAAAAGGGCCGAGGATGAACTGCGCAAACTCTCCCACGCGGTGGAACAGTGCCCGGTGTCCATCATCATCACCGACCGCAGCGGGACCATCGAATATGTGAACCCCAAATTTACCCGGATGACCGGCTACGAGGCCGCCGAAGCCATCGGACAGACCCCCCGGCTTCTCAAGTCGGGGAAAGTCCCCGACAGTGAGTATCGCAACCTCTGGGAAACCATCACGTCCGGCCGTGAATGGCATGGTGAACTTATCAACAGGAAAAAAAACGGCGAGCTGTTCTGGGAGCGGGCATCCATCTCGGCCATCAGGGATGCCTCCGGAACCATCACCCATTTCGTGGGTGTCAAGGAGGATATCAGCGAACAGCGGCAGGCCGAAGAGAATCATAAACAGGCCATGAATCAGCTTCGCCAGGCCCAGAAAATGGAGGCCGTCGGCCAGTTGGCAGGCGGTATTGCCCACGACTTCAACAACCTCCTGACGGTTATCAACGGATACAGTACCCTGCTGCTTCATGAAATGCCCGTTGACGACCCTTTCCGGGCCGAGGTCGAGCAGATTCTCAAGGCCGGCGAGCGGGCAGCCGACCTCACCCATCAGCTGCTCGCCTTCAGTCGTCGCCAGATGCTGGAGCCCAAGGTGATAAACATAAACCACCTGGTGAAAAACCTGGAAAAGATGCTGAAGCGGCTCATCAGGGAAAACATCGTCATGGAGACCCGCCTTGCCGATACCATCGGCGTTGTAAAGGCAGACCCCGGACAGGTGGAGCAGATCATCATGAACCTCCTGGTGAACGCCCGCGACGCCCTGGAAAACGGAGGCACCATCACCATCGAGACGGGTAATGTGGAACTCGACAAGGCGTTCGTCGCTGAAAATGCCGGTGCTGTTGAAGGCAGCTACGTGATGCTGGCGGTTCACGACAATGGGGTCGGAATGACCGCGGAAACCAGGAGAAGAATCTTTGAGCCTTTTTTTACCACCAAGGGACAGGGGAAAGGGACAGGGCTGGGTCTTGCAACGGTATATGGCATCGTCAAGCAGAGCGGAGGCTATATCCAGGTACTGAGCGAACCGGGAAAAGGGAGTTCCTTCCGGGTGTTTTTCCCTTGCGTCGAGGCCGAAACGGTGCACGAAGAGTCCCGCATCATGAGCCAGGGGCCCAAGGGAACCGAAACAATTCTTGTCGTCGAAGATGAATTGGGGGTCCTGAACCTCACGGTCAACGCCCTGAAACGCAGCGGCTATGAAGTTCTCCCGGCAAGCACCCCCTCGGAGGCCCATGAGATTTTCGCCGTCAACCACCAGCGGATCGATCTTGTCCTCTCCGACGTTATCATGCCCGGGAAGAATGGCCCCGCGATGGCGCGGGAATTCAGGGAAACACGCCCCGACCTCAAAATCATATTTATGTCGGGTTACACGGATGATACTATATCGCCCCAAGAAATGACCGATGAGCGGACAGCCTTCATCAGCAAGCCTTTCACCCCCGATCTGCTTGTGGGGCGGGTGCGGGATCTCCTTGAAGGGCGGCTGAACATCTAAAAACACGAGAGAGGAACTTCCGTGCCTGCTACCATACTGACCGTCGACGACGAGGCAATGATCAGAGACTTAATGGTTACGGCCCTTTCCCGCGAGGGGTATTGTTGTTTTCAGGCCGGCAGTGCCGAGGAGGCTCGCGCCATCCTCCAGAACAACAGGGTTGACCTGACAATTCTCGACATCATGATGCCCGGAATTTCGGGTGTCGACTTTCTCAAGGAGCTCAAGGCACTGAGCCCCGAGACCGTCGTGCTTATGGTGACGGCCATCAGCGACACGGAAACGGCCATGCAGTGCATCCATCTCGGTGCCTACGATTACATCCTCAAGCCCTTCGACGTCGACCGGGTACTCCTGACCATTCGCAACTCCCTGGAAAAGCAGCGCCTGCTTGCCGAGAACCGGGAATACCAGGCAAATCTGGAGAAAAAGGTTGCGGAACAGACCCGCCAGATCCGCACGGCCATGGAGGAGCTTAACCTTGCCTACAACCATACCCTGACGGCCCTGGTGCGGGCGCTGGATGCCCGCGAAAAGGAGACCGGCTCCCACTCTGAGCGTGTCATGGGGTATACCATGCTGCTCGGAGAAGCCATGGGGATAAACGGTAACGAGTTAGACATCATGGCGCGGGGAGCGCTTCTGCACGATATCGGCAAGATCGGCATCTCCGACAATATTCTTCTGAAACCCTCCAGACTCGACGAGGAGGAATGGGGGGTGATGATGCGCCATCCCCAGCTCGGCTACGATATCCTCTCCGGAATCAGGTTCCTCAAGGGGCCCGCCGAAATGGTCCTCACCCATCACGAGCGGTTCGACGGCACCGGTTACCCCAACGGCCTCTCAGGGCAGGAGATCCCCCTGGGCGCCCGCATCTTCGCCCTTGTGGACACCCTCGACGCCATGACGTCCGACAGGCCCTATCGCATGGCGCTCCCCTTCGACGCGGTTATCCGTGAGGTGAAACGCTGCAGCGGAACCCAGTTCGACCCGAAGATTGTTGATGTGTTTCTCTCGATCCCCCGCAAGCACTGGGAAGAGGTGGGAAAAAGAAGCTTCATGACCGATTGCCCCTGAGTTCCATCCCTGCCAAGTTTTCCTGGGCATCGGTCAGATTTTTACCGAAAAAAAAGGGCGCCCCCCATGGACGCCCCCTGAAACCGCCGGCACTGCACAGCGAATACCCGCTATACTAATCCTCTTCACCATACTCATCCACGCCGAACGCCTCGTCATAGCCCATGTCGTCGGCCCCCTCGACCTCGTCCAGTTCATCGGCAAGGTACTGCTCGGGAGAGCGGTCATCATCGGCAATGGCCTCAAACCTGGCAAGGAGGTCTCCCTTGGTGCAGTAGCGTCCGTCGCGGTGGCCGCATACATCGACGGGGGCCTTATCGCACAGATCGAAGAGTTGAATTTCGGAACAGAGCCGTTGCTGCTGCTTAGCGTTTTCGTCCATGGAATCCTCGCAGGTGATCGAAATGCGGGTCAGTTTCCGCTGACAAACTCCATCGCTTTTGCCACGTCGGCCTTGCAGCCGATATAAATCGGCGCACGGTGGTCGAGGGACTGGGGATCCAGGTCAAGAATCGGCTGCGTTCCGTCGGTGGCCGCGCCGCCGGCATTCTCGACCAGATAGGCCATGGGATTGAGCTCGAAGAGGAGCCTCAGCTTGCCGTTGGGCGAGCCGTTCAGGGCCGGATACATGAAGATCCCTTTCCCCTTCATGAGAATCTGATTGATATCGGGGACAAAACCGCCGGAATAGCGCAGCTTGGCACCTTTATCTTCAAGATAGCGGACGAACTTCTCGGTCCCCTCGTGGTACTTGTTGCGCTGGCCGCCCGGAGCGTAGATGTTTCCTTCCTCCTGCATGACGACGTTCTCGCGGGAGAGCGTGTACTCCATGAGATGGTTCATGGTGAACTCATGCACCCCCTTGCCGACGGAGTAGACCAGCGATACCCGGGGGCCATAGAGAATGTACATGGCAGCCACCTGGTTGCGCCCCTTCTGAAGCAGATTGCACCCCTCGTAGATGGAGACGATGGTCCCCACCGCCAGATTCACATCCACAAGGGATGACCCGTCAAGGGGATCATAGGCCACGGAGTAGAGACCGTGTGCATCGGCCTGGGCCTGGAAGATCTCATCCATCTCCTCGGAAGCGATGTTGCAGACAACCCCTGAATGGATGAGCCGCTTCTTGATGATCCGGTCCGAGAGGACGTCCAGGGCAAGCTGCTCTTCGCCATAGAGGTTGGAGGTACCCGCCACCCCCAGGTCGCCGGTGCGGACCGCGTTGATCACATACTTGCTCGCCTCGGCAATCTCGCAGATGAGGTGAATGAGGTTGTCGCAGATTCCCTGATTGCGCAGATGACGGCGAAGGTCAACCTGGAATTTCGTCTTGCCCGGCTCACTGAACGGCATGCATCCCTCCTCGGAACAATTGAAGTACAAAACCGCTAAAGATTAATGTAAACGGCTCAGGCAAATCAAGGGAAAAGTAGCATCAGTCCCTACCTCGCGGGGCATGTTGCAATGCATCAGCAAGCATCTATACTTACACCTCGAATGGAATGAAAGCGCTTTTGACTGGAGGGGGCATGCAGAGCACCACCAGACGTAAATTCCTCGGTCTGTGCCTTGGCGGCCTTGCGGTTGCCGGGGCCGCTGCCGGCGTTTATTCCGTCATCAGCTATCTGCTTCCCCGCTCCAGCCGCAACGCCGGAACAACCGTCTCCTTCCCCGAAACCGAAATCCCTGCGGGAGGTGCAAAATTTTTCGATTTCCGCGGCACAACCGGCGTCGTCATCAGGAAGCAGAGCGGAGAATTGGTGGCCCTGTCCGCCGTCTGCACCCACCTGGGATGCATAGTCCAGTGGCAAAATGACAAGCAGGACTTCCTCTGCCCCTGCCATGCCGGCCGCTTCACCCCCGACGGGGCCGTCATTTCGGGCCCGCCCCCAAGGCCCCTGGAGAAACTGGCCGTTTCCGTCAGCAGCGGCATCGTTACCGTGGGTTAGGATCTGCCATGTCGCCCCTGAAGAGTATCTACAACTGGCTGGACGCGCGGATCGGCGTGGGTGAGCTGGTGGAAAAATGGCTCACCGGCTACCTTCTGCCCCGTTCCATCAACGCATGGTACTCCCTCGGGAGCGTGCTGCTGGTCATCTTCGCCATCCAGGTCATCACCGGGATTCTTCTCCTTGTTTATTACATTCCCGATGCCGACAAGGCTTTCAGGAGCGTTGCCGCCATCATGAACGATGTCCCCTTCGGATGGCTCATCCGCACCTGCCACGCAGTGGGGTCCAACATGATGGTGGCGGTCCTGCTTCTGCACATGCTGTCCACGCTTTTCATGGGGAGCTACAAGAGCCCGCGGGAGTTGAACTGGCTCACCGGCTTCATCCTCTTCAACCTGGTCCTGGGGATCTCGCTTACCGGCTACCTCCTCCCCTGGAGCCAGCTCTCCTTCTGGGCCACGACCGTGGCCACCAACAGCGCCGGCGCCATTCCGGTCATCGGCGGTTACCTGGTGGAATTCCTCCGGGGGGGGAAACTGGTCGGCCCCCCGACGCTGGGGCGCTTTTTCGCCGTCCATGCGGCGCTCCTGCCGCTTCTGATCGGAGCATTCATCGGGGCTCACCTTTTTCTGCTGGAGCGGATCGGCGTCTCCACCCCCCCCTTCGGGACCAACGAGACACCGAACAGCTGGCAGGGCGACCGCTTCCGCCACGAATCACATCCCGGCGGCATCCCATTCTTTCCCAACTATCTGCTCCAGGATGTGACCTCAATCCTGGTTTACCTGGCGATCTTCTTCGGCGTCGTCTTTTTTGCCCCCACCATCTTTTTCCCGGCAACGGCCTTCGTGCCGGCCGATCCATTCAAGACTCCGGCCCACATCAAGCCCGAATGGTATTTCCTCGCCAACTACCAGACCCTGAAGGTCTTTCCCAGTGAGCTCCTGGGGCTCATGGTCCAGGGGGCAGCCATGACCTTCCTGGCGCTCATCCCCTTCATCGACCGAAGCAGGGAACGAAACCCCTTCAGGCGCCCCCTCTTTCTCGCCTGTTTCATCGGCGGGATTCTTCTCTACCTCATCATGACGATCTGGGGGCATTTCTCATGAGACTGCTGCCGGCGTTTTGCTCCTCCGCTCTTGCCTGGTGCGCCCTGTTTTTTGTTCCGGCATTTTTTCCGACCGCTGCCGGCGGCCAGGAGCAAACCGTCTGCATCCAGTGCCACGGAGCGCAGCCGGGCAAAAACGGATTGCCGGTAAAGGAGTGGCGCGGGAGCATTCACGCCGCTAACGGCATATCATGCCACGGCTGCCACGGCGGAGACCCCAAAGATGCCGCCAACGCCATGAGCCCGGAGCGGGGCTTTGTGGGGGTTCCCGCCGAAACCGGCATTCCCGCTTTCTGCGGACGCTGCCATGTGGGAATCATGAACGAATACCTCAAGAGCGCCCATGGCCAGGCCTTGGGCCAGGGGGGACCCACCTGCGTCACCTGCCACGGCTCCCACCACGTGCTGAAGGCAACTCTCGATCTCATAAACGAAAAAAATTGCAGCCGCTGTCACACCTACGACCGGGCCGCCGCCATCAAGGACGCCATGGTGCTGACCGAAGGGCATATTTCCGCCATAGAGGGGAAACTGGAGCGCTTCAGGAGCGAAGGGGTCGACACCGAAGCCCGGGAAAAAAGCCTTTTTGATCTCCGCAACCGCTACCGCCGCCTCTTCCATGACGTTGACATCGCCAGGGTGAAGCAGGAGTCGGGCCTGATTCAGCGGGAGCTTGGCGTCATCGATCAGGGGCTGCTGCTCCTTGACGAACGGGACCAGCGCCGCAGGATTGCCGGTGCGGTCGTTGTCGGGGGCCTGCTGGTGGCTGCCCTGCTTGCGTACCTCCTCAAGAAGACGTTCGAAAGCTGACCCCCGTGGCAGCAAGCCGTTATGCCCGCCGCCGGCCCGCCCAAAACACTATTAATCTCATCTAATAGATTTTGCTTTACCCGAACTTTTTTTTTGTGTATACATGTTGAGGCTTGTTTAGACCAACCAGCATCCCGAGCATTTCCGCAAAGGAGGAAGAGACATGGTTGTACTTGTACGCTGCACCGACGGAACCGTCACCGTTGCCCAGGGGGCAAAGCTCAGCAAGCTCATCAAGGATGGCCTGATCAAGTCGTTTCTCCGTTCAGGAGTATGGGTGGATGCGGTGACCCACCGCCAGGAATCCTCCGTACGACGCCCCTCCCCCGCCTGTGAATCCCGGTGCACGGCATTCGTTTCCTGTTTCTGATCACCGATTGACTGCCAACCCAGTGCATAGAAAAGGGCCGACAGTTTCCTGCCGGCCCTTTTTCCTTCCCCTTATTGAGTCCTACGACCGTGTCAACTGCCGGTACTTGATCCGGTGGGGGATGTCCGCGGCCGCACCCAGGCGCTTCCTGCGATCCTCTTCATATTCTGAATAGTTTCCGTCGAACCAGACAACCTGACTGTCCCCCTCGAAGGCGAGGATATGGGTGGCGATCCGGTCCAGGAACCACCGGTCATGGGAGATGACCACGGCGCAGCCGGCAAAGTTCTCCAGGGCCTCCTCCAGTGCCCGCATGGTGTTCACGTCCAGGTCGTTGGTCGGCTCGTCCAGGAGGATGACGTTTCCCCCCTCCTTGAGCATCTTGGCGATATGGACGCGGTTCCGCTCGCCGCCGGAGAGCATTCCCACCTTTTTCTGCTGGTCGCTTCCCGAGAAGTTGAAGCGTGACACGTAGGCCCGGGAATTGACGCTGACCTTGCCCAGCTGCAGCGTCTCCTGCCCCCCCGAAATCTCCTCCCAGATGCTTTTGTTCGGATCCAGGGCGTCGCGGCTCTGGTCCACACAGGCGATTTTCACGGTATCCCCGATGCGGATCGTGCCGGAGTCCGGCTGTTCCTGCCCGGTAATCATCCTAAAGAGGGTAGTCTTGCCGGCGCCGTTGGGGCCGATCACCCCCACGATGCCGCCGGGAGGGAGCCTGAAACTCATCCCTTCCACCAGCAGGCGGTCGCCGTAGGCCTTGGAGACGTTGTCAGCCTCGATGACGATATCGCCCAAACGGGGTCCGGGGGGGATATAGATTTCGAGATCCTTTGCCCGCTTTTCGCTCTCCTGGGAAAGAAGCTGCTCGTAGGAGCTGATCCGCGCCTTGCTCTTGGCGTGGCGCCCCTTGGGACTCATCCGGATCCACTCCAGCTCCCGCTGAAGGGTTTTTTGCCGTTCACTCTCGGCCTTCTCCTCCTGGGCGAGGCGATTCTGCTTCTGTTCCAGCCACGAGGAGTAGTTCCCCTTCCACGGAATCCCCTCCCCCCGGTCCAGTTCCAGAATCCAGCCGGCCACGTTGTCGAGGAAGTAGCGGTCATGGGTGACGGCAATGATGGTGCCGGGATAGCCCTTGAGGTGGTGTTCGAGCCAGGCCACCGTCTCGGCGTCCAGATGGTTGGTGGGCTCGTCCAGGAGAAGGATGTCGGGCTTCTGAAGGAGCAGCCGGCAGAGGGCAACCCGACGCCGCTCCCCGCCGGAGAGCACCTTCACCGGCGTATCGCCGGGGGGGCAGCGCAGGGCATCCATGGCCATCTCAAGGCGGGAGTCCAAGTCCCAGGCGTCCAGATGGTCGAGCTTCTCCTGCACCGCGGCCTGGCGCTCCAGCAGCTTGTCCATGTCGGCATCGGGATCGGCAAAGGCAGCGGTAATCTCGTTGAATTCGTTCAGGAGATTGACCGTCTCCCGGCACCCCTCCTCCACGATTTCACGGACGGTTTTCGTGTCGTCGAGGTGCGGCTCCTGCTCCAGGTAGCCGACGGTGTAGCCGGGAGAGAGGACCGCCTGGCCGTTGAATTCCTTGTCGACTCCGGCCATGATCCGCAGGAGTGTCGACTTGCCCGAACCATTGAGGCCCAGCACGCCGATCTTGGCACCGTAAAAGTATGAGAGGGAAATGTCCTTGATGACCGGCTTCTTGTCGTAGTACCGGGAAACCCGCATCATGGAATAGATAATCTTGTTTCCGTCTGTGCTCATTGGGGGATGAAAACCTCCTTGGTGATAGTGGCATACCCTTGTACACTGTCGGCTAAGTGCCTGTCAACCACCAGCTTTTCCAAATTTCTTTGCAATCGGCACGGATTGACATACAATTCTGTGACTGATCTTCTCGAAAGGTGGAATCAATGAAAAAACGCTGGATTGTCCGACTGTTCACCATCGCCTTTGCCTTTTCGCTGGTTGCGGCGGCATACCACGAGGCCGAGGCCCGGGCCGGCGGCGGCCGTTCCTTCGGCAGCCGGGGCACCCGCACCTACAAGGCGCCGTCCCGCACCGTGAACCCCTCTCCGTCACGCCCCCAGGCTGCGCCTGACTCTCCCCGGCAGCCCCTTCCCCAGGCACAGCCCCAGCGTCAGGGTGGGAGCTTCCTCCGGGGGCTTGCGGGGGGGATCGTCGGCGGGCTTCTGGGGGGGATGCTCTTCCGGAGCCTTGGCTTTGCCGGCCCGGGAACCGGCGGCATCGGCATCTTCGATATCCTTCTGATCGGCGGCATACTCTATCTGATTTACCGTTTTGTGGCCTCGCGCCGCCGCGAGGCGGCCCAGACCGCCGGCGGTCCCCAGCAAAACTGGCATCAGGCTGAACGCGTCGAGCCCCATCCCCAGCAGTCCGGTTTCGGCCAGCCGGCACCGACAGCCCCCGTCGACGAAACGAGCTTCGGCCTTGCCCATGTGCGTCAGATGGACAGCTCCTTTGACGAAAACCGCTTCAAGGAGACCGCCCAGGATATCTTTTTCCGGGTGCAGGGGGCGTGGACCCGGCGGGATCTGTCGCCGGCAGCTGAACTGCTGACCCCGGAAATGCAGGTGATTTTCCGTCAGCAGCTTGATGAACTCAAGGCTTCGGGCACCATCAACCGTCTCGAAAACATTGCCGTGCGGGAGGTGGAGATCACCGAGGCATGGCAGGAAGAAGGAAAGGACTACATCACGATTCGCTTTTTGGCCAATCTCCTCGACTACACCACCGATGAAACAGGAAAAGTCATTGCCGGAAGCGATACCGAGCCGGTAAAGTTCGAGGAGTACTGGACCTTCAGCCGCCCCGTCGGGCCGGCCCCCTGGAAGCTGTCAGCCATTCAGCAGGCCTGACAGCGCCGGATCACCGAATTGCCCAGAAACCGCCGCGGAGCCTTCTCCCGGCGGTTTTTTCGTGGCCGCCGCCGTTTGACATCAAGCGATTATCCGGTACGTTTATCCGGTAAGTATCCATACATACCACCATGAGGAGGCAGGGAATGTTCGAAGAGATTGACGTGCAGGAGGCCATCAAAAAATCACTTCAGACCGAGAAGAACGCCATGAACTTTTACCAGCTTGGCGCAACCCGGATGAAAGACCCCGACGCCATTCGGGTGTTCGAGCTTCTTGCCAGGGAGGAACGGGAGCATGCCGGCCACTTCTACAAAATTTACAAGGGGGCCGACATCCCCGATTTCGATGAATTCATGGATGCTCCCCCCGACCATGAATCCACCTGGATGACGGCCATGACCAAAACCATCAATTCCGACTTTACCGAACAGAAGGCCCTGGAACTTGCCATGCACAAGGAACAGAAGCTGGAAAAGGCCCTGCGGGAAACCGCCGGCAAGATCAAGAATGACGAGGTACGTGCCATTTTCGAGCTGAATGCCCGCGAAACCCATAACCATTACGAAATGATCGAGTCAGAGTACGCCCGCATCATGGCCATGGTGCACGAGTCGGACATGGACACCTACGTGCGGGAGTAGTCACGCAGCACCTGTCAATCGGGCAATCGCCTTGAGGTTCCACAGGGATGCGTGATGCGTGTCCCTTTTTTTGCCCGATTCCGGCAGCGGCCTGAACGAAATCCCCAAAAAATCTGTAAAACTGATGCTACACAATTGTCGTATTTTTTTACAATTTCTTAACCTGCATCATCAGTCGCACAGCTAACAGACTGTAATTACTAACCTGAAGCTGCGGCACAAAATATGCAAAAAAGTTTAATGCAAAACTGTCAAGAATATTACTATTTAACAGTTATTCCGCATAATTACACCCGGTGCGGCATCTGACACCTGCCGGCAGCTTGTCTTGATCAGGGATGATTTCATGACCAGACGCGGCACTCTCCTTTTCAGTCTCGGCAAACACCCCGAATTTCCCACCCACGATCTGGCGTCCGCGGGGTGGGAGGTCCACGTAACGACCAACCTCCCCGATGCATGGTCCGCCATCCGCAAGCATGACCTGCATACCGGCATGATCCTCCTCGACGACCCCCACAGAACAACTCTCGGCAACATCGAAGACATTGTACTGCAGGGCAGATCCATGGAGTGGATTGCCCTGCTGACGGAGAAATGCCTCCAGTCCCCGGTTCTCAGCAGCTTTGTCGCAGAAAACTGCTTTGATTATCATACGCTTCCCCTTGATGTGGGGCGCCTTGCCGTTGTTCTCGGCCATGCAGCGGGAAAGGCCCAACTCAAGTACAGGGTTGCCGATGACAGGATTCCCCATTACGACGATGAACTGGTCGGCAGCAGTCCGGCAATGCAGGATATTCGACGGAAAATGCGCAAGATGGAGGGGGTCGACGCACCGATACTCATTAGCGGCGAGAGCGGCACCGGAAAAGAACTGATTGCACATCTTATTCACCAGCACTCGGCCCGCGGCAAGGCCCCCTTTGTGGCTGTCAACTGCGGGGCCTTGCCGGCTCACCTGATCCAGACCGAACTCTTTGGCCACGAGAAGGGGGCCTTTACCGGGGCCATTCAGAGAAAAATCGGCCGGATCGAGGCTGCCGCCGGCGGAACCATCTTTCTGGATGAAATTGCCGACCTCCCCTTCGAACTCCAAACAAACCTGCTGCGGTTTCTTCAGGAAAAAACCATTGAGCGGGTTGGTTCCCACCAGAGCATAACGATTGACGCCCGGGTCATTGCGGCAAGCAACATTGACCTTGAAAGGGCCGTTACAGAAGGACATTTCCGTGAAGACCTCTACTATCGCTTGAATGTTCTCAACCTGAAAATCCCCCCTCTGCGTGAACGAACCGGGGATATCGAACTTTTGGCAATGGCATTTCTGGAGAAGTTCTCCGGACGGCGAAAACACTCATCCCGCCGCTTCAGCCAGCAGGCCCTGCGCTGCATGAACCTCCACTCATGGCCCGGCAATGTGCGGGAGCTCATCAACCGTGTGCAGCGGGCCGTTATCATGAGCGACGGACCGTTCATCACCCCCGCTGACCTGGGGCTGGAACGCCGGGCCGCCACCAGAAATCTCCTCACCCTGGAGAAGGCCCGCGACAAGGCAGAAAAAGAGACGATCCAGTACAGTCTTCTCTGCCACCGCAACAATATCTCCGAAACCGCGCGGCAGTTGCGGGTTTCGCGGGCCACCCTCTATCGACTCATGAGTAAATACCAGATATCGGTCTGAATGCTCGACCATCACTCTGGCGCACGGCCGCGCTGCCGGTTCCCCTGCGCGCCAAGGAGAAATTGCCATGACCATGAATTATGGGAAAAGCCTGACGTATGTACTCATGCCTCTTGCCCTGGCGGCGCCCACCTGCACGCATGCCGACGACTTCCCCACGGAAGCCCGGAAGGATCTGGTGCAATTGAGCCGTATTCTCGAGGAACAGAGCCGGCAGCTGGCGGAACAGAAGCGTGCCCTTGAGGAGATGGAAGCACGCTTCAAGGAGTACAGGGCCAGCGTCGACCAGCGGTTTCTGGAGCAGCAGCGGCGAATCGACGAACTTCAAAGACGGGTCGAAACGCTTTCCCCCGCCGCCTCAACTCGATCCGAAGCGGCCCAGCCGGTGAAAGTAACAACGGTACAGGCACTCATGGAACAGCGGGCCGCCGGCCCCGATGATGCCGTCGCCCCTGTCCCGCCGCCGGCTGCTCCGCAGCAGCCGGTGGGAATTCCGCCCGAGCAGCCCAAGGAGCAGCGCCCCCCCGAAGTGGCGCCCATCTTCGACCAGCCGGGAGTTCTTACGCCGCGCGGCACACTGGTGGTGGAGCCGTCGTTCCAGTACTCCCACTCCTCAACCAGCAGAATTGCTCTCGTGGGGTACACGATAGTCCCGGCGGTTCACGTGGGGATCATCGACATCAGGGCGGTTGACCGCGACGCCTACATCGGCGCCCTTGCCGCCCGTTACGGCCTGACGAACCGCCTGGAGTTCGAGGTGAAAGTCCCCTACGTCTATCGGACCGATACCTCCACTACCCGCAGTTATATCGGCGGCGGACTTGATGATAAAGCCTTCGATTCGGACGGCAACGGCCTTGGCGATGTGGAATTCGGTCTTCGCTACCAGATTAATTCTCCCACCACTGGACCCTTCTTCATTACGAGCCTGCGTGTTAAAAGCGACACCGGCAACGGTCCCTTTGATATTCCCTATGAAACCAGGAAGGTTTCAGACAAAGATGAAAGTTTTATCCCAGCCGAACAGCCTACCGGCTCGGGTTTCTGGGCGGTGCAATTCGGCCTGTCTGCCATCTATCCCACTGATCCGGCGGTTCTTTTCGGAGGTATCAGCTATCTCTGGAATATCGAGCGGAATGTGAACACTACCATCGGAAAAACCAGTATTGGCTCCTACGATCCCGGCGACACCTTCGGCTTCAACTTCGGCATGGGACTCGCCCTCAACGAGACAGTCTCCTTCAGTCTCGGCTATGACCACAGCGTCATCGGCAGAAACAGGCAGGACGGAACGGCCGTTGGCGAGTCCGAAACCCACGTGGGAACGCTCCTGTTCGGCTATTCCCTCAGACTCACCCAGAAGACGACGGCTAACCTCTCCCTCGGCGTCGGAGTTACCGAAGCAGCGCCGGACGTGCAGCTTACCCTGCGGGTGCCGTTCAGCTTTTAGTATGGTGCTCAACGAAGTGATTGAATAAGCTGCCCGGTAAGCATGGAGGAGATGTTCATGGAGCGGACAACGGAGAGATTCATCACGGCGGTATTGATCACCGTAACCGCATCGATGTTCACGCCGTTCAGGGCGTTCTGGATGATGGTCTGGGGCAGGATTAGCGTGGAGGTCCCGGCCTGGATGGTGCCGGGGCCTCCACCCGTTATGCCCAGAAAACGTTCGAGCGAAGAAGCCGAGACGGGCTGTCCCGTTGCTGAAAGCACCAGTTGCGGTGTTACCGCCTGGAGTCTGCTGTCCACAAACACGGCCTGCTGGATGCCGAACAATATCTCCAGCCCGCCACTGGTAACATATCCCCCCCGCATGCCGTCCAGATCCTGATCGGAGACAACCTCCCGGGCATCCAGCCCGTCAAGCTCGGACAGGACCTCTCCGGAAGCAGGCATGGCGGCAGCCAATAGTGCTGCCGCGCCCACAATCCTGACTCCCCGTGGAATTTTCATGGCATCCCCTAAAAATCATTGCTGCCGGGGAGAAGAAACGTCACCCGGGCAAGGTCGGTATTGCTCAGTGCCACTCCAAGGGGCGCCCTGGCCTGCACGCTCCATTCGCCCGAACGGTTGAATGTGCTCTGCGCTACATCTTTTTTGTTTCTGATCAGAAAGAGTATCCCGTTCCACATGGGCTCGAAATCGGCCCGCGCCATCCGCTTCAGCCCGGCCGCCGGGTCGCCCAACAGGACCTCGCGCTCGCTGATCCCTTTCACCACTACAAAATGACGATACCCGTTGTGGTTTATCAAAACTATGGCGGGCACACCGATGGATCTCAGCTTGTCGAGACTGGTCCGAAAGCCGTCGGCCCGGTATCCACGACTCCCCAGGTAGTTCTTGATGTCAAGGAGCGAAAATCCCTCGCGCCTGATTTTTTCCTGATTCCCCTTTTCGAACATCTCCTTGAAAACGTCCTGCTCCGACACCTTGTCCTCGTAGTGATACGCCAGGAGCGTTGCCAGGGCCGCCGATCCGCAGCTGAAGTCATACTGCTGCCTGATGACGGTCCGGAAGCGAAGCTCCTTGAGGCTCTTCACCTTTACCGACAAATCGCCCCCCGTCGCCGCCGGAACGGTGACAAATCCGGCAGGCGACAGGGAAGGCATGGCAAGAAGGAGGCAGAAGATAATGATTCGCAGCATGGTCAGTCCGTGAAAATATTGAGTATCGTTGCGCTGTTGATGATTACCTGGTTGCCGGAATTCTGGATCACGGTGGCGATGCCGCTGACATTGCTGAGGGCGCCGGCGGCCAGCATGTTGTAGCCGGTAACAGGCGAGCCCACCAGGGATGAGGTCATCTGGCCGTTCAGGTTGGCATTGGTGATCTGTTCCAGAATCCTGTCGATCTGGATGTCCTGCCCCCCCGTGAACCCGTTCAGCTGCTCACCGGAAAGGGGATCACCGCACCCCGCTGCGTCCACCGCATCGACCTGGCCGGCCGGCGCGGAAGAAACCATCTCCGCCTGCGCCCCGCACGTCAGCAGGATGCCGACCGCCAGCGCTGTTCCGACAACCGTGAGGTCGATGAATTGTCGCATGAACTGCTCCTTTGCGGTCTGCCCGTAAAGTCAGGCAAGGGCCGCGGGCAACTCCGGCGACGGGCGTGAAGCCGCCGCCGGAGTCCAGCCGTGCCTACTTGGTAACGTTGACGTTGCCCTGAACGTTAACCGACTGCTGGATGGAAGACATGGCGCCGCTGTTCTGCGCAAAGGTGGCGATGCCGTTCACGTTGTTGAAAGCGCCGCTGTCGACCCTGTTGGCTCCTGATGCAAAGGTTCCGGTCGGCGGGCCGGCATTGACGGTACCGCTGACCGTAGCATCGAGGGAGCTGTTTGCCACGGCCACGCTGATGTCGCCGATCTGGACATCGACACTGCTGTCGTTGTTGGAATTTTGGTTCTGGCTGTAATTGGTGGATTTGTCGTTGTTCTGATCGGAGTTGTTGTTGTAGCTGTTGTTGACCGACTTGTCGTTGTTGACATCGGTCTGGGTAACGCTGTTGTCCGAATTGTCAGAATTGTCGTTGTAGCTGTCGTTGACCGACTTGTCGTTGTTTACATCGGTCTGGTTGACACTGTTATCGTTGTAGCTGTTGTTGACCGACTTGTTGTTGGCCACATCGGTCTGGGTAGTAGTATTGGTTGTCGTATTGGTGTTGTTGCTGTCGGCCACGGTCGCTGTCGCCCCCTCGGCGGCCAGGGCACTGCCGCCGGCACCGGACATGGTGTCTTCACTCAGATCGTTGTTATTGAGAGAATCGGCAACCGACAGATTGAAGCTCTTGTTGTTGCCGACATCGGTCTGGGTGGTATTGGTGCTGTTGTCGGAGTTGTCGGTCTGGGTGGTCGTCGTCTGGGTGTTGGCAACATAGGCCGTTGAGCCTTCACTGGCGGCTGCGCTCCCCCCGGCGGCACCAGTGGTGTCGCTGCTCAGGTCATTGTTGTTGAGGGAGTCGCTGACCGTGATCGGTACGCTGACGCTGTTGTCGGAATTGTCGGTCTGGGTCGTCGTTGTCGTGGTGGTGGTTGTGGTGGCGGTATTGTTGGAGTCGTTGGTCGAATTGACCGTGGCGTTGTCGTTGGCCAGGTTAGCCTTGTTGTCGGCCAGGTTGTTGTCGCTGTAATCGGCGTTGTTCGTGCTGTTGTTGGAGTTGTCGGTGGTGCTGTTGTTGACCGTGGAGTTGGACCCGTTGTTGGCAGAGGCCCCGCCGTCGCCGGCACCGGCGTTGGTTTGGGTGGAATTGTCGCTGTTGTTGCTGTTGTCGCTGTTGTTATTGGCGACATTGTCCTGGGCGAAATCGTTGTCCTGGTTGTTCTGGTTGCTGTTGTCGCTGTTGTTATTGGCGACATTGTCCTGGGCGAAATCGTTGTCCTGGTTGTTCTGGTTGCTGTTGTCGCTGTTGTTGTTGGCGACGTTGTCCTGATTGCCGAAATCAGACTGGGTGTTGCTGTTGTCGCTGTTGTCAACCGCGGCAAAGGAACCGTTGTTGGCCGAGGCGCCGGCATCACCGGAAGAGGCGTTGGTTTGGGTGGAATTATCGCTGTTGTCGCTGTTGTTGCTGTTGTCGCTCAGGTCATTGCCGTTTCCCGAATCGGCAACCTGAACCCCGGTATTGTTCCCGTTGCCGGAATCGTTGGTTACATTGGCGGACGAGCCGTTGTTGGCCGCAACACCTTTGTTGTCCGCAGCGTTATTTGTGCTGTTGTTGCTGCTGTCGTTGGCGGAGTCGGCAACGTTGGTGCTGTTGTTGCTGCTGTCGTTGGCGGAGTCGGCAATGTTGGTGCTGTTGTTGCTGCTGTCATTGGCGGAGTCGGCAATGTTGGTGCTGTTGTTGCTGCTGTCATTCCCCGAATCGGCAACCTGGGTGCCATTGTTGTTGCCGTTGCCGGAATCGGCAATGTTGGTGCTGTTGTTGCTGCTGTCATTCCCCGAATCGGCAACCTGGGTGCCATTGTTGTTGCCGTTGCCGGAATCGGCAATGTTGGTGCTGTTGTTGCTGTTGTCATTAGCGGAATCGGCGACATTGGTGCTGTTATCACTGCTGTCATTGGCCGAATCGGCAATCTGGGTGCCATTGTTGTTCCCGTTGCCGGAATCGGCGACGTTGGTGCTGTTGTTACTGTTGTCATTGGCGGAATCGGCAACGTTGGTGCTGTTGTTGCTGCTGTCGTTGGCTGAGTCGGAAACGTTGGTGCTGTTGTTGCTGCTGTCGTTGGCGGAATCGGCAACGTTGGTGCTGTTGTTGCTGCTGTCATTGCCGAAATCGGACTGGGTGTTGCTGTTGTCGCTGTTGTTGTTGGCAACGTTGTCCTGATTGCCGAAATCGGACTGGGTGTTGCTGTTGTCGCTGTTGTTGTTGGCAACGTTGTCCTGATTGGCAAAGTCGGACTGGGCGTTGCTGTTGTCGGTGTTTGTGTTGGTGCTCAGGTCGTTGCCGTTGCCCGAGTCGGCAACCTGAGTGCCGTTATTGTTCCCATTGCCCGAATCGGCTACGTTAGTGCTGTTGTTACTCTTGTCGTTGGCAAAATCCGAGGTCGTATTGCCATTCAGCGTGTCATTTACGCCGACCGACGTGGAGCCCTCGTTGGCTGAGACCCCCTCGGTGGCGGCTGTCGACTGAGCCGTCGCGGTCTGGCTTTGCGCCGACTCGGTTGCCGTGTTGGTCGGGTTCGCCACGACCTGGGATGCCAGCCCGAACGTAAGGGCAAATGCAAACAACACTACCAAGCGTTTTTTCGACTTACTCATAACATACCTCCTGAACAAGTTTTTGTGGCAGGGTTGTATGCCATGCCCTTCCCCCATTGTGCAAGAGATATGCAATGTTTTTTAATCCAGCAAAATCAAAAACAACTACAATGAGTTGCAACAACTCATCCCTGCCGGAACGACGATGATGCATTGAAAATAACTAATGATATGTATTCAGATTGCGACACGAATAGTTGCCGCACGCGACTTGACAATGACTTTTGCTGATTTTCTAGAGGCTGATGCAAACAATGCAAATTAATCCCGAATCTCAAAAAGTGTCACATTTGTAAGACTGACGCCGTCACAACAGTTCTGACGATACCCCAATTCCTGTCCCGAATGGCTCCGATTCGCGGGGTAAGCACGAGAATGTCCTGAAAATGAAACAATGGGCGCTCCGCAGTCGCATCACAAAAAAAGCCCGCACAGGCGGGCTTTTTTTTATCACAAGGACAGATTGAAGCGGTTCAGTAGGCGTGCTTGTCCCCCAGCACCTCCGCCTCGGTGACAGGGGCCCTGAAGACCCGGTAGACCCAGATTTTGTAGGCGATGACGATGGGGACGAAAATGAACGCCACCACGGTCATGATCTTCAGGGTGTAGGGGCTCGACGAGGAGTTGAAGATGGTAAGGCTGTGGGCCGGATCGATGCTTGAGGGGATCAGATTCGGGAAGAGCCCGACAACGCCGGTTGCCACCACGGCAAGCACCGTGACGCAGGATGATGCAAAGGCCGCAAGCGTGGCCCCCTTGGCCGAGAAGAGGCGAATCCCCACGAGGGCGGCAACGGCCACAAGCGGCACCACAAAGAGGGGGGGGGTGGCCAGATAGTTGTCGAAGAGCTTCGTGGCGAACTTGGTGTAGCCGAGAAACGCCACCGCCGCCACCAGCAGCGCCGGCCAGGTTTTGTCGGCAATTCCCTTGGCCCGGGCGCTCAGGTCCCCCACGGTCTTCACCGAAAGCCAGAGGGCGCCGTGAACCGTGAACAGAAGCACGAACAGAATGCCGGTCAAGAGGCCATAGGGGTTCAGGAGCGAGAAGAATGACCCCTGGTAGCCGGCGGCGTCCATGGGAAGCCCCTTGAAGATGTTGCCGAAGGCGACACCGAAGAGGAGCGCCGGCAGGAAGCTGGACACCTGGATGGCCACGTCCCAGGCCTTTTTCCACCCCTCCCCTTCCAGCTTGCCCCGGAACTCGAAGGATACCCCCCGGACTATCAGCGAGAAGAGCAGGAGCAGCAGCGCCGTGTAGAGGTAGCTGAACATGAGGGCATAGGTGGTGGGAAATGCCGCGAAGGTGGCGCCGCCGGCGGTGATGAGCCAGACCTCGTTGCCGTCCCACACGGGGCCGATGGTATTGATGAGAACCCGCTTCTCACCATCGGTGCGGGCCAGAATATTGTGCAGGATGCCGGTGCCGAAGACAAAGCCGTCCAGCATGAAGTAGACCGCCCAGAGGACACCCCAGAGCACGAACCAGGTAATTTGCAGTTCCATGTTACGCCCCCCTTACCGTTGTCGGCTTTATGATGCCGGAAAGATCGTCGTCAGGCCCCTTGCGGGCGTACTTCACCAGCAGGTAGATATCGATGGCGCCCAGCAATCCGTAGAGAAGCGTGAAGCCCACCAGCGAGCCGATTACCTGGGGCGAGGAGACCGCCTTGGAGACGGCATCGGAGGTCTTCAGCACCCCGTAGACGATCCAGGGCTGCCGCCCCATCTCGGCCACCACCCACCCCAATTGGGCAGCGATGTAGGGAAGCGGCAGGGCCAGGAGCATGAGCCGCAGGAAAAGGGTGCGGTTTTCCAGGTTCTTCATCCGCGAGATTACCACCGCGGCCAGGGCAGCCAGGGCCGTGAAGGTGCCAAGCCCCACCATGATGCGGAAGCTCCAGAAGGTGGGCTGCACCGGCGGCCGAAGCTCCTTCGGAAAGTCCTTGAGCCCCTTGATCTCGGCGGTGGGGTCGTGGAAGGCGAGCATGCTCACCATGTTGGGGATGCAGAGACGCTCGATGGCATTGCACTCGTTTTTCGGGTCGGGGAAGAGGAGGAGGTTCATGCCGACCCCCTTCCGGGTCTCCCACACCGACTCCATGGCGGCAAACTTGGTGGGCTGGGTCTTGGCGATCTCCACCGCATGGAAGTCACCCGAACCAAACACAAGCAACGCGGAAGCCAGGCCGAAAACCGATCCCAACTTGAAGGAGCGGACGAAAAAATCCACCTGGTTCCCGCGGAGCAGGTGCCACGCCGAGATCCCCATCACGAAGAAGGCGGCCACCATGTAGCCGGAACCCACCGTGTGGACGAACTTGATGAGACCGTAGGGATTGGTGATGACGGCCATGATGTCCACCATCTCGGCCCGGCCGTTGCGGAGCACATACCCCACCGGCTTCTGCATCCAGCCGTTGGCCAGAAGAATCCAGAGGGCCGACAGGTTGGTGGCTATGGCCACAAGCCAGATGCTGACCGCGTGGGCCCCCTTCGACACCTTGTTCCAGCCGAAGATCCAGACCCCGATAAATACTGACTCCAGGAAGAAGGCCACCGTGGCCTCGATGGCCAGGGGGGCGCCGAAAATGTCCCCCACGTAGCGGGAATACTCGGCCCAGTTCATGCCGAACTGGAACTCCTGGGTAATGCCGGTGACGACCCCCAGGGCGAAGTTGATCAGAAACAGCTTCCCCCAGAACTTGGTCATCTTCAGGTAGGTCTCATCCCCCGTGCGAACATACTTGGTTTCCATGTACGCCGTGAGGATGGAGAGGCCCAGGGTGAGCGGCACGAAGATGAAATGGAACATGGTCGTTGCCGCGAACTGCAGCCTGCTCAGGGTTAGTACGTCCATCCGTCCTTACCTCCTTGCAAAGTGAAATGGGTGTATCGGGAGCCGATGACGGCTGTAAGCCCTGTACTGTTTCGTGAGCACATACTAAAAATACATGGCAACTGTATCATAAAGGACCAATTTAATCCTTTATGGAGGCAAAATTTTTTTGATTATCTCCGGCGTACGGCAAGATCTTCGATGGTAACGCCGTCGAGAATCGCAACAACCTGCTGCTGCACCTGCCTCCATACTGGATGGACGCCGCAGGTGCTGTCGCGGTCGCAGGTTCCTGAACCGATCAGGCAGCGGTTCGGCAGGATGGGGCCTTCCACCGCCTCCACCACTTCGCGCAGAGTTATCCGCGAAGCGGGGCGCCCCAGCATGAACCCTCCGCCGGCACCGCGAAATGAATTGACAATTCCGATCTTGGCGAAGCTCTGGAGAATTTTTGCTAGAAACGTCTGGGGAACTTCTACTGCTTCGGCAATCTCACTGATGAGCGCCACCTTGCCCGGCGGCAGCTGGGCCAGGTAGACGATGCCCCTGATTGCGTACTCACCTTTTCGTGTCAGCTCCATCATAAACAGTACCTATAAGACCATTTTTGTCTTTTTATAGCTGACGGTTTTACATCTGTCAAGGCAATTTCTTTGAACATTTCAGGGGATATTCCCGCACCCAATAAAGGGGGGGCCGGCGGACAGCGCCACTGAGTCAGATGTTTACTGCCGTCCGCCCCCATATTCCCGCATCATATACTTCTGCCATTCGTCGACGATGCCTTCATAGTCAAGGCCCAGATCGGCAAGACCTTCAGCGATCGCCGGCTCGACCGCCATTCCCTTCCCCAGATTTGTGAGAATTGCCCGCACCCGTTGCCACCCGTAGGCGGAGACCATGAAGTTTACCAGCGCGTAGCTCTGCTCATAGGCAAGGTGCACCTCTCGGGTTCCCAGGGAGGCAACCCCCTTTTCAAGCTGTCGGAAAGGGAGAAATTCCCCCGTTCTCACCACCCTCCCCAACTCCACCAGGGGAGGGTTCAGTTCCTGCCTCCCCTGGAGTTCCGCGATTCCCTCATTGAGCCAGACCGGACAGTTGCCCCGGGTCAGCTCCCGCACCACGGCGTGGGTGTATTCATGGCGAAGCGTTGCCCGCAGCTCCGGCGTTATCTCCGTGAGTCCACCGATGGGGAGCCGTATCTTGCCGTCATAGAGCCCTCCGGACCAGTCGGGAGAACGGGTTACCTCCCGATAGTCACGCTTCGTGTAGAGGATGACCGGCACCCGTGCCTCGGGAAAGTGCCCCAGATCGGTGCCGACACTGTTGTAGGCGGTTTCCAGCACATCGAGCACCTCCAGGGCAATGCCGGTTTTCACCTCATCGGCGTCATAGGAAACGATGAACCGGGAGCTGTGACCCCGCTCCATGCGGGTTTCCACCGCCTGCTCGCGCCGCATCCGCTCCAGCAATTCTCCGAAAAAGGGGTCCGATGGCGCCAGGGCGGCGGCCTTTTCCCAGTACTGGAGCGCCTCGTCCGTTTCCCCCTCCTCGTAGTGGAGCCGCCCCAGAAAATAAAGTCCCTCGGCAGTGTCGCCCCCCAGGGCTCGGGCCTGCTGGAGTTCGTAGCGGGCCACGGCGAAATTCTTTGCCAGGGTGCAGGCAATGCCGCGAAGGAGGTGGTACCGGGACTCATCGGGGAAGAGCGCCAGGGCCTTTTCGAACTGTCCCGCCGCTTCGGCATAGGACTTCCTCTCAAGGAGTCTCTGTCCCTGGAGGGCATAGGCGGTGGCAAGGTTCCCTTTCAGGGTCTGATCGGATGAATAGAGACCGTAGGCCTTTTCCAACTGCTCGATGGCTTTGTCGAACTCACCCTTTTCGAGGAGATTGACACCGTAGTTGTTGTGCACCAGCGGATCGGCGGCATCGGAGACCGCCGGAGTGAAGGCGTGGCCAGAGAGGAGGCTGAGAATAAGAAGGGAGGGTGCTACTGACCGTTTCATCGGGATCTATTTCGAGCCCCAGAGCGGTACGTCCGCGAACTGCATCCGGAGCCGCTCCTCGGGGTTCTGTTCGTAGAATTCCTCCTCCGCAAAGGAGAATCGGTAGTTTTCGGCATACTCGCGGAGAACGGCGTAGGCGGCATTCACCAGGCGGATCTGTCCGGGATCGCCCCCTTCCCCCGCCGTATCGGGATGGTGACGGCGCACCAGTTCCCGGTGCCGGGCCTTGATCTCCCGCAGCGTGACCCGGTCGGAAAGGCCGAAGATTTCCAGCGCCCTGACGATATCGGCATACTGCATGGTTTCTCCATCCATACGATTTCAGGGATCATGACGAAAAAAGCCGGGAGTCCCCGGCTTCACTTGGCTTATCTCCCCATGAATGCACGAACCCGTTCGGCAATGCCCGGGGCGTCAAGGCCGTAGCGGGCCCTCAGCTCGTGCTGCTCGCCCTGCTCCACATACCGGTCCGGGTAGCCAAGGCGAAGCACCTTCACCCCCCCGATCCCTTCCTCTTCCAGAAGCTCCAGCACCGCCGTGCCGAAGCCTCCCTGGACCGCGTTCTCCTCCACGGTCACCAGCATGCCGGTGGCGCGGACCAGGGAGAGGATGAGGTCCCGGTCCAGGGGTTTCACGAAGCGGGCATTGACGACGGTCAGGTCAAGTCCTTCGGCGGCCAGGGCTTCCGCAGCCTCCCGGGCGGGATAGACGGTGGAACCAACCGCCAGCAGTGCGCCGTGTCTCCCCTCCCGCAGAACCTCCCCCTTCCCGACGGGAAGGGAGCGGAAGGTCTGGTCAAGGGAAACCCCGCAGCCGTTCCCCCGGGGATAGCGAACCGCCGCGGGCCCCTCATGCTCGATGGCGGTCAGGAGCATGTGCTGGAGTTCGTTCTCATCCCTGGGTGCCATGACGACCATGTTGGGGAGATGCCGCAGGTAGGAGAGATCGAAGAGTCCGTGGTGGGTCGGGCCATCGCTCCCCACCACCCCGGCCCGGTCGATGGCGAAGGTGACCGGAAGATTCTGGAGGCAGACATCGTGGAAAACCTGGTCGTAGGCCCTCTGAAGAAAGGAGGAGTAGACGGCGAAGACCGGCCGGAATCCTTCGGCCGCAAGCCCCGCCGCAAAGGTAACTCCGTGCTGCTCGGCGATGCCCACGTCGAAGAAGCGCTCCGGATAGTCGGCAGCAAAGCCGGTGAGCCCGGTGCCGTCGGGCATGGCCGCGGTAAGGGCGAGAACGCGGTCGTCCTGGGCGGCAATCTTCCTGATGGCCTCACCGAAGACGCCGGTGTAGGAGGCCGCCCCCCCCTTCCCCTTGAGCACCTTGCCGGTTTCCACCTCGAAGGGGCCGACGCCGTGAAAAAGTGCCGGTTTCTCCTCGGCGGGGCGATACCCCTTCCCTTTTTTGGTCAGGACGTGGATCAGGACCGCATCGTCAAAGCGCTTGACCTTCTCGAAGGTTTCCATGAGCCGGGCCGTGTCGTGGCCGTCGATGGGGCCGATGTATTCGAAGCCGAAGGCCTCGAAGAGCATGCCGGGGGTGAAGAGCCCCTTGAGGGACTCCTCGGCCCGCTTCGCAACCTTCAGGACCCCGCGGCCGATCCGGTCGAGCCCGCCGAGGAAACCCTCCAGGTCCTTCTTCATGGTGTGGACGAATTCGCTGGTGACGGTCCGGTTCAGGAAGTTGGAGAGGGCCCCCACGTTCTCGGCAATGGACATCTCGTTGTCGTTCAGGACCACGACCAGGTCCTTGTTCAGGTGTCCCGCATGGTTGAGCCCTTCGTAGGCGATGCCGCCGGTCATGGAGCCGTCGCCGATGACGGCCACCACCTTGTGCTTCTCCCCCCGCAGGTCCCGGGCAGCGGCAAAGCCGAGGGCCGCCGAGATGGAGGTGGAGGTGTGCCCCGTGTCGAAGGCGTCATGGGGTGACTCGCACCGTTTGGGAAAGCCGCTGATCCCCCCCAGGGTACGGAGGGTGGCGAACCGGTCGCGCCGTCCCGTGAGGAGCTTGTGGGCGTAGGCCTGGTGCCCCACGTCCCAGATGATCCGGTCGGTCGGGGAATCGAAGACCCGGTGGAGCGCCAGGGTCAGCTCCACGACGCCGAGGCTCGGGGCCAGATGGCCGCCGTTGGCGGCGCAGACGGCGATGATCCTTTCCCGCAATTCCCCCGCCAGCTGCGCCAGCTCCCGGAGGGAGAGCCCCTTCAGGTCCCTGGGGGATTCGATGCTGTCGAGAATGCTTGCCATCACGATTTCCGGGATACGATGTAGCGGGCGATCTCCCGCAGGGGTTCCGCCTGCTCGCCGAAGGGGGAAAGGGAGTCAAGGGCCAGATCCACCAGTTCCCGGGCGCGACGCTTGGAGTCGGCAAGCCCCATGACCGCCGGATAGGTGGCCTTGCCCCGGGCCTGGTCACTGCCGGCGTCCTTGCCGATCTCCTCGGTGGTCCCCTCGATGTCGAGGATGTCGTCGGCGATCTGGAACGCCAGGCCGATGGCCTCGCCGTAGCGGGTCATGGCCGCAAGGAGATCCCCTTCGGCGCCGCCGAGGATGGCCCCCGCCTTGACCGAAGCCTTCATGAGGGCGCCGGTCTTGTGGGTGTGGATGTACTGGACCGTGGCCAGGTCGATGTCCTTCTTCCCCTCGCTCTCCATGTCCACCACCTGCCCCCCGACCATCCCCCGGGAGCCGGCGCAGAGGCCGATCTCGTGGATCACGGGGAGAAGGCGGGCCGCGCCCACCCTGGCGGCGTACTCAGGGTTGCTCATGAGGATGAACGCCTCGGTGAGAAGCGCGTCGCCGGCAAGGATGGCGATGGCCTCGCCGAAGACCTTGTGGTTGGTGGGACGGCCCCGCCGGAAGTCGTCATCGTCCATGGCCGGCAGATCGTCATGGATGAGGGAATAGGTATGGATCATCTCCATGGCGCATGCGGCGGGGAGCGCCAGGTCCGGGGTTCCGCCCACCGCCTCGCAGGCGGCGAGCATCAGAACCGGCCGAATCCTTTTTCCCCCCGCGAACACCGAATAGCGCATGGCACGGTGGACGGAAAAGGGAAGGTCCGTTTCCCCCGGCAGGTACCGCTCAAGGGCTTGATCGACAAGGGCACAGCGTTCTTTGAGATAGCTTTTCAGGTCCATGAAAACTCGCTTTGTGAGGTATCGAACAGAAAACAGGGAACGGGACCGTCTCCCCTAGCGTTCGTCGTTATCCAGCCGGAACGGTTCCTTGACAAAGGAACCATCCTTCTTCTTGAGCAGTATCTCCACCTTCTTTTCCGCCTCATCCAGCTTTTTCGCGCAGAAGGCGGCCATCTTGACCCCCTCCTCGAACGCCTTCAGGGAATCGTCCAGTGACAGATCACCACTCTCCAGCCTGTTCACCACTTCTTCCAGTTTCTTGAGGGCGGTTTCAAACTTTTCAACGGCCATGGGCATCCTTTCCGAACAAAAAGAAGGGTTCATTATTACGTATCAGTGAAGGGGAGTCAAGGAGTTGCGCCAAAGTCGGCGGCGAAGCGGCGCCAGTCGAAACTGGTGAAGTCCATGAGAATTGCCGTGGGGATGACGGTGTCCAGCTCCAGGAACTCCCGCCCCAGGAGCTGCCGGGTGAAGTGTCGGAAGAGCCGGACCTCCTCCCGGAAGATCCGCGGAAATTCCCCCCTGATGCCGGTGTCGGCCAGAGGGTCGCCGCCCATATAGTTGAGGGTGCACCACTCGTCGTGATGCACTTCCCCGTCCAGATCCACGAGGGGAAGGCCGTGGAGCCGGCAGGTCATGGGACGGAACCCGTAGACAAAACATCTTCCGTCGGCTCCCAGCAGCGGACAGGGGGTTTCGTCATCGTCGGGCATGAGGAGTTCCCACTCCTCTTCGGGGCGGCAATTGAGGATGAACGGGGGCGCGAAGTCGGGCCAGAGCCGCTGCATCCCGGCGAGGCGTTCCCGGCAGCGGCCGAGGACCAGCTCCCTCGTCCCCTCCTCCAGACGGTCGAATCCCCCCTTCAGGAGCGCCGCATCGAGGAGCGTGATGTCGAAGAGCCCCCGGCAGCAGCCGGAACAGCCTGCGGCGCAGTGGATACGGTCCCCCGAACTGGCAAGGCAGCGGCGGAACCACTGATCCACCTCGGCCAGCAGCTCCCGGTATTTATCGAGAATCTCGGTCATGGCCTTAAAAAAAGAAGGCGGGAAGTTCCCGCCCTCTCTGTCTGTGTGCAAAGCCGTTATCAGGAGACAAGCTGGGACTTGGTGAAAATGCTCCGCAGCCAGACCCCCTCGGCCTCGATGTTCTCGCGGCCCCCCTCTTCCCGGTCCACCAGGGCGACGATACCGAGCACCACCAGCCCCTCCTCCTCGGCCCGGCGCACCGCCTTCATGGAGGAGCCGCCGGTGGTGACAACGTCCTCCACGATGACGACCCGCGACCCGGGCGGAAGGTTCTTGCGCCCTTCGAGCCACTGGCCGGTGCCGTGCCCCTTGGGCTCCTTGCGGATGATGAAGGCGTGCATGGGACGGCCGTCCAGGTAGGCCGCAATGGAGGTGGCGGTGGCGATGGGATCGGCCCCCAGGGTGATACCCCCTACCCCCTGAACATTTTCCACATCCTTGATCGCTTCATAGAAGAGCTTGCCCACCAGGAGCCCCCCCTCGGCATGGAGGGTGGTCTGCTTGCCGTCGAAGTAGAAGTCGCTCTCGCGTCCCGAGGCGAGGGTCACCTTCCGTTTTTCATAGGAAAGTTCAAGGATGATCTGTTTCAGGCGTTCCCGGTCGGTCATGGTCGAAACTGCTCCTTTCAGAATAGATCCAGCTGGGGCGCCGCCGCCAGCGTGGGGAATGTGATGGGATAATTGCCGGAGAAGCAGGCCTTGCAGTAGGGATTCTTTCCGGCTCCAACCGCCTTCAGCAGCCCCTCTTCCGACAGGTAGCCGAGGGAGTCGGCGGTGATGTACTTGCGGATCTCCTCGATGGTGTGGGATGAGGAGATGAGCTCCTTGCGGGTGGGGGTGTCGATGCCGTAGTAACAGGGGTAGCTGGTGGGCGGCGAGGAGATCCGCACATGGACCTCCTTGGCGCCGGCGTTGCGCACCATCTTGACGATCTTGCGGGAGGTGGTCCCCCGGACAATGGAGTCGTCGATGACCACGACCCGCTTCCCTTCCAGAAGCTCGCGCACCGGGTTGAGCTTGATCTTGACCCCGAAGTGGCGGATCGACTGCTGGGGCTCGATGAAGGTCCGGCCGATGTAGTGGTTGCGGATCAGCCCCAGCTCGAAGGGAAGCCCCGCTTCCTGGGCGTAGCCGATGGCGGCCGGCACCCCGGAATCGGGAACGGGGATCACGATGTCGGCATCCACCTGGTGCTCCCGGGCCAGCTGCCGGCCGAAATCCTTGCGGACCATGTAGACGTTCTTCCCGAAGATGTAGGAATCGGGACGGGCGAAGTAGACGAACTCAAAGATGCAGGGGGCCGCCTCGGCCTTCTTGAGGGGGAAGTGGGAGGTTATGCCGTCCTTGGTGATGACGACCACCTCGCCCGGCTCGATCTCCCGGATGAACTCCGCCTCGATGAGATCCAGGGCGCAGCTCTCCGATGCCACCACCCAGCCGTCGCCCAGTTTGCCGAGGCACAGGGGCCGGAACCCCTGGGGGTCGCGGGCAGCCACCATGCGGGTCTCGGTCAGAAAAAGGAGACAGTAGGCACCCTTGAGACGGCCCAGGGCTTCGGCGATCCGGTCCTCCAGGGAGTTCTGCTTGGAGGTTGCCAGGAGGTGAAGGATCACCTCCGTGTCCATGGTGGTCTGGAAGATGGAGCCCCACGCCTCCAGCTCGTCCTTGACCATCTGGGCGTTCACCAGGTTGCCGTTGTGAGCCACGGCGATTGACCCCCGGGAATAGTCCACCTTGATGGGTTGCACATTCTTGGTGACCGAATCGCCGGTGGTCGAGTAGCGGACGTGGCCGATGGCCGCCTCCCCCGGCAGGTTGCGGAAGATCTCCTGGTCGCCGAAAACGTCGGCCACCAGTCCCATGCTTCGGTGAGTGTAAAGACTTCGTCCATCGGAGGAGACGATGCCGCAGGCTTCCTGTCCCCGGTGCTGGAGGGCGTAGAGGCCGAGGTAGGTCAGGTTTGCCGCCTCGGGATGACCGTAAATACCAAAAATGCCGCACTCTTCCGTAGGTCTGTAAAGCTTCATTCCGTCTCCATGCACGAAATAAGCGGCTGCACGGGGGCAGCCGCCTGGTTTCAGCGGTCTTACAGCAGATTCGTTTTCACATAATCAGCAGCGTTTCTGAAGAGAACGAGGCCATCCCCATCCTCTGGGAGTTCTTCACGGGTCCAGCGGGGGTGCTGGGTCCGGTGAACAAAGGCCTCCGGATGGGGCATCATCCCCATGAGGCGGCCTGTCTCGCTGCAGAGAGCAGCAATGGCATTCACCGAACCGTTGGGATTCAGGGGAAACTCCATGGCGGGTGCACTGTAGCCGGCGTCGGAGTATTTGAAAACCGCCAGATTCTTCCCCTCGATGGCGGCAAGGGTCGCCGGGCCATCCACGACGAATTTCCCCTCGCCGTGACGTACCGGCAGGTAGAGCCCCTTTTCCACCCCCTTGGTGTAGACCGACGGCGATGCCGAATCCACCTTGAGGTAGACCCAGCGGTCCTGAAACCGGCCGCAGTCATTGAAGGTAAGCGTGGCGGTCTGCTTGAGGTAGGCGCCGTCCAGAGCCGGCAGCAGCCCCATCTTCACCATGAGCTGGAAGCCGTTGCAGACCCCGAGGATCAGCTTTCCCGCGTCGATGAAGCGGATGAACTGGTCGATGAGATGCTCGGCCAGGTCGTCCACCTTGGCGTACCGGAGCCGGTTGGCCTGGGCCTTGGCGCTCCCCAGGTCGTCGCCGTCCAGGAATCCGCCGGTCAGGTTGATGAAGTGGAAGTCGTCCAGCCGGATTTCCCCCGACAGCAGGTCGGAGATATGGGCGATGACCGCCTCGTCGAAGCCGCCGAGCCGGCAGGCATGGGCCGCTTCCACTTCGCAGTTGGTTCCGTTGCCGGTTATTACTAACGCACGTGCTTTTGCCATGTCACAGCTCCCTCAGGGGCTTTTGCCACGCTTCTTTCAGTTCGTCGATCCCCGCCGTGACCACCGTCTGGCCGAAAAGGCCCGTGATGCTCACCGTCCCCTCCTCCGTCACGACACCGATGGAGGCGAAGCAGTTCCCCGCCATCACCGCCTCGAAGGCGTCGCGGTTTTCGGGGCGCACCGTCACCAGATGCCGCGATGCCGACTCGGAGAAGAGGAGAACCGCATCGGTGCGCGCGGCATCGTCACCGGTCCAGAGGACCCGGCCCAGATCCGCGGAGATGCCGAAGCCGCCGGCAAAGGCCTTTTCGGCCAGTGCCACAGCCAAGCCGCCGTCGGAGAGGTCGTGACAGGAGGCCACAAGCCCGTCGGTGATGGCCCGGTGCAGGGCCCTGTAGCGTTTGAGGGCCTTCTCGGGGTTCACCGTCGGAACGTTGTTGCCGATGGCCCCCTTCAATGCCAGGTATTCGGAGCCCCCCAGCTCGTTGCCGGTCTCCCCCAGGAGGTAGACGATGTCGCCGGGGCGCTTGGCATCCATGGTGACGCTCTTGCGGGCGTCCTCGATCTTGCCGATGACCGAGAAGAGGATGGTCGGCGGGATGGAGATCTTGGTGGCCCCGTCGTAGAAGTCGTTCTTCATGGAATCCTTGCCGGAGATGAGGGGGAGGTTGTAGGCGAGGCAGACATCGTAGAGGGCCTGGTTCGACCGGACCAGCTGGGCCATCTTGTACTCGCCGTCGGGGGTCTTCTCCGACTTGACCGGATCGCACCAGCAGAAGTTGTCGAGGCCGGCCACGAGGTCCAGGGAGCCCCCCACGGCCACGTAGTTGCGCATGGCCTCGTCGATGGCGTTGGCGGTCATGTGGTAGGTGTCGATGTCGGAATAGCGGGGGCAGATGCCGTGGGCCACCACGACCCCTTCGAAGGAGTCGAGGATGGGGCGGACCACCGCGGCATCGGAGGGGCCGTCGTTGGCCACGCCGGTGAAGGGCTTCACCACGCTCCCCCCCTGCACCTCGTGGTCGTAGCGGCGGACCACCGACTCCTTGGAGCAGATGTTGAGGGAACCGAGGAGGGCCTTCAGGTCGGCGGTGTAATCCCCCTTCACCTCCAGGGACGGCTCCTCATGGCGGGGCGGCACCCACTTGGCCGGAAGCTGCATGGGGGGGAGCCCCTCGTGCATGAACTCCATGGGGAGCCAGGCCACGGTCCGGTCGCCGTAGAGGATATGGAAGTAGCCGCTGTCGGTGAACTCGCCGAGCACCGTCGCCTCGACGTTGAAGCGCTTGGCCATGGCCAGGAACTCGTCGATCTTCTCGGGTGGAACCGCCAGACTCATCCGCTCCTGGGCCTCGGAGATGAGGATCTCCCACGGATCAAGTCCCGGGTACTTGAGGGGGGCCTTTGCCAGGTCCATCCGGCAGCCGCCGCACTCCCCCGACATCTCGCCGATGGACGACGAGAGGCCGCCGGCGCCGTTGTCGGTGATGAACCGGTAGAGCCCCTTGTCCCGGGCCCGGATCAGGAAATCGAACATCCGCTTCTGGGTGATCGGGTCGCCGATCTGCACCGCCGTGACCGGGGAGTTTTCGTTCAGTTCCTCCGAGGAGAAGGTGGCGCCGTGGATGCCGTCCTTGCCGATGCGCCCGCCGGTCATGACGATCAGGTCCCCCGGCTTGATGGACTTTTCGTGGCCCGGTTCACCGTTCAGGGTGGCCGGCATGATCCCGGCGGTGCCGCAGAAGACCAGGGGCTTGCCGGCAAAGCGCTCGTCGAACACAATGGAGCCGTTCACCGTCGGAATGCCGCTCTTGTTGCCGCCGTGCTCGACCCCCTCCACGACCCCCTCGAAGATGCGGCGGGGATGGAGAAGCCGCGACGGCAGGGGCTTGTCGTAGAACGGATCGGCAAAACAGAAGACATCGGTGTTGAAGATGAGCCTGGAGCCCTTGCCGGTGCCGAAGGGATCCCGGTTCACGCCGACGATGCCGGTGAGGGCCCCGCCGTAGGGGTCCAGGGCCGACGGCGAGTTGTGGGTCTCCACCTTGAAGACCAGGGACCAGTCGTCGTTGAACTTGATGACCCCGGCGTTGTCCTTGAATACCGAGAGGCAGAAGTCCCTGTCCCCCAGCTTCTCCCGCACGTCCTTGGTGGTCCGCTGGATGAACGACTTGAAGAGGGACTTGATCTCCTGGCGGTTCCCCTGCTCGTCCTCGTAATGAACCGTGCCGGCGAATATCTTGTGCTTGCAGTGCTCCGACCAGGTCTGGGCCAGGCATTCCAGCTCCACGTCGGTCGGTTTCGCCCCGAGCCCCAGCTTTTGGCGCTCCTCCCGGACCTGCGGGTTCCGGTAGTGGGCCTGGATGATCTTCATCTCCTCAAGGGTCAGGGCCAGAACTCCGTCCTTGCTGATCCGCATCAGCTCGTCGTCGGAGACCTCCAGATCAATCTCCCTCACCTGGATTTTGCTCTCGGCCTGGACCTTGGGAACGGATACCGGCACCCCCCCCTGGGCCGCGAACTCGGCCGCGTCGAGCACCACAAAGCGCTGGATGAGGGCGTTGCCGAGGAGGTCCCGGGCGATACGCTCCACATCGGTGCGGGAAAGCTTGCCGCTCAGGAGATATTGGACCGAGGTGTAGACCCCCTCCCCCGCCTGCATGGGACGGCCGGTGATGTACTCGATGGCCTCGCGGGCCGTGCGCCCCACGTTGTCGGTTACTCCGGGGCGGTATCCCACCTCGACCAGGAAATCGAAGCCGGCGGCCAGGGGGCGGTCGATGCTCCAGACCTGTATGACCGGGTCGCAGAAGGGCTCCGAGGCGGCCTTGGTCAGCTCATCTCCGGAAAGCTCGGCATCCACGGTATAGACGTCGATGGTACGCACAACGTCCACCGGCAGGTGGAGGAAATGCTCGATCTCTCGCTTGATCCGCTCGCCGCGGGCATCGCGGACACCTTCCCTGAGGGCAATCTCGATTCGTCTCGCCATTTAGTTTTCCTTCTCCAAGACAACGGTCCGTATCGGGTAGGGTATGGTGATGCCGTTTTCCCTGAACCGTTTGATGATCTGTTCATTGATGAGGTCGGTGACGGCGAAGAGCCGCGTATAGTCCTCCACCCAGAAAAAAAGCGACATATTGAGGGCGCTGTCGCCGAAGGAGACGAAAAAGGCCTCAGGAGCCGGCTCGCGCAGCACTTCGGGAACGCCGAGGGCCGTATCAATGAGGATGCCTTTTACCTTCTCCACATCGCTCCCGTAGCCGACCCCCACATTCACCCTGCCCTTGGCCCGCACATCGGGAAATGCCAGGTTGATGAGGGTCGTATTGCAGAGCTCGGAGTTGGGGATGACCAGGAGCGTGTTGTCGACGGTCTTGATCTTCGTAGTGCGCAGGCCGATGTCCGTCACGTCTCCCCACTGGCCGGTGGTAAGCTGGATCCGGTCGCCGATCCGGAACGGCCGGTCCACCATGAGGGTGAAGCCGGAAATCATATTGGCCAGGGTGTCCTTTGCCGCCAGACCGATGGCCAGGGAGCCGATCCCCAGGGCCGTCAGAACCGAAAGTATATCGTAATCAAAGTGTTTGAGGGTCACCATCAGGGCGATGCCCACCAGGAAAATCGTGATGATCTTCTCAAGGGGGGGGATGACCTGCCGGTCGACCCCGGCGCCGTGCCGCTCGGCCAGCTTTCTGCCGTACCATTCGAGGAGCTCCGCAATGATGCGCTCGACGATCACCGTGACCACAATGACGTTCAGGATATAGACCGCACCCGACGAAACCAGATGGGCCTTCTCCGGGAGCGGCAGCGATCTGACGGAGTAGTAGAGGCCGGCAAAGACCACCAATATGGCAGTTGGCGGCGTCACCCGCTGGATGATCCGGTCATCGAGGTCGGTGCCCGTGAAGGCGGTCAGACGGGGCACCCACCGGGTGAGAAGGTACTGGACCACCTGGGAGAGTCCCCAGAAGACCGTGAATATAACCACGGCCACGAGAATCTCCTTCAGCCAGAAGAGGATCAGGTGGTCGGATTCCTCGATCCGGAGAAAATCAAGGATGTTACCCACCGAAGACCCTCGTGAAGATGGTGCCCACATGCTTCAGGTGATAGTTGAGGTCAAAGGCCTCGCGGATCTCTTCTTCGGGAAGGAAGCCGCGCACCTCGGCATCGGCCAGGAGCTCCTCCTGGAAATCCTTCCCCTGTTCCCAGACCTTCATGGCGTTGCGCTGCACCAGCTCGTAGGCCTTCTCCCGGGAAGCGCCGGCGTTGGCCAGCTTCAGCAGCACCCGCTGCGAGAAGATGAGCCCCCGCATGAGGTTGAGGTTCCGCATCATGTTCTCGGGGTAGACGACGAGATTGTCGATAAGACCGATGCAGCGGTTGAGCATGAAATCCATGACAATAGTGGCATCGGGACCGATGACCCGCTCCACCGACGAATGGGAAATATCCCGCTCGTGCCACAGCGGCACATTCTCCAGGGCCGAGACCGCATAGCCCCGCACGAGACGGGCCAGACCGGTCAGGTTCTCGGAAAGGACCGGGTTGCGCTTGTGGGGCATGGCCGACGACCCCTTCTGCCCCTTGCTGAAGTATTCCTCCGCCTCCAGCACCTCGGTCCGCTGCAGATGGCGGATCTCCACGGCGAACTTTTCGATGGAACTGGCGATGATGGCGAGGGTCGAGAAGAACTCGGCGTGGCGGTCCCGCTGGATCACCTGGGTCGAGCAGGGGGCCGGCTTGAGGCCGGCCTTCCTGCAGACATACTCTTCAACCTTCGGATCGATATTGGCAAAAGTCCCCACCGCGCCGGAGATCTTTCCGTAGGCGATGGTCTCCCGGGCAGCCTCCATGCGGCGGAGGTTGCGGCGCATCTCGTCATACCAGAGGGCCATTTTGATGCCGAAGGTGACCGGCTCGGCGTGGATGCCGTGGGAGCGCCCCATCATCGGCGTATCCCGGTGCTCGTAGGCCCGGCGCTTGATCACTTCCATGAGGCGCTTGATGTCGTCGATGATGAGGTCTGAGGCCTCGGCCAGGAGCATGGCAAAGGAGGTGTCGAGGACGTCGGAGGAGGTGAGCCCCAGGTGAACGAAGCGGGAATCGTCGCCGATGTAGTCGGCCACGGAGGTGAGGAAGGCAATGACGTCGTGCTTCACGGTCCGCTCGATCTCGTCGATCCGCTCCACGTCGAAGTCGGCTTTCGCCTTGATCCGCTCAACGGCCTCGCGGGGAATATTGCCCAGTTCGGCGTGGGCCTCGCAGGCGTAGATCTCGATGTCGAGCCATTTCTGGTAGCGGTTGCGCGCTTCCCAGATACGGGTCATTTCAGGACGGCTGTAGCGTTCAATCACGGTGGCTTCTCCTTCGTCAGGGCATAAGTAACGGGGCCGGCCTCGCGGCAGAGCCGGCCCATCAGGGAATGTCAGAGGGTCAGTGTTTCGCTCGGGCGGTATTGGTCCCCGACTATCAGCCGGGGCGAACAGGCGGCCTGGGCGGCCAGCAGATGCTCCGTCACCTCCCTGGCGACGGCGGGATCGTTGTTGACTTCGGACAAGTGGGCAAGGAACAGCCCTTCGAGGCCGGGGTGAAGCACCTCGGCGAGCAGTGCCGCCGAATCGCTGTTTGACAGATGGCCATGACGGGATCTGATCCGCTGCTTCAGGTGCCAGGGGTACGGGCCGCCCATCAGCATCTCTTCATCGTGATTCGATTCGAGAACAAGAGCGCGGCACCCCTTCAGCTTGTCGGCCACAAGCCGCGTTCCCGTGCCGAGGTCGGTGGCCATCCCCACCTTCCCTTCCCGGCTCTCAATGGTGAAGCCCACCGGGTCGCAGGCATCGTGGACAATGGGAAACGGATCGATGAGCAGATCCCGGAAGCCGAACGAATAACCCGACTCGAACTCGATCACCGCGGCGCCGCAGATCCCCTCCCGCACCTCCCGGTGGGTGGGATAGCTGACACAGACCGGCAGGCGATACTTACGCGCCAGGGCACCGACCCCCCGCACATGGTCCGCATGCTCGTGGCTCACGAGAATTCCGTCCAGATCTGCCGCGTCAACACCGATCAGGGCGAGACGGCGGGCGATTTCCCGGGCCGAAAGACCGGCATCCACCAGCATCCTCGTCTCTCCCGACTCAACATAGAGTGAGTTCCCCTTGCTCCCGCTGGCAAGCAGGCAAATCTTCACGCATCCTCCGTCAGTCGGCCACCGGGAAGCATTTCTTATCAACCGGAAAACTTAAAATTTATACCGGAAAGGATGGTTATATTCAAGGTTAAACACGGTAGTTTTTTTTAATGAAATAGCGCGGAATCACTTCAAAAGATTGAGGTAATCGATGGTACCGTCACCGGTAATGGGATTGAGAGGCAACACGATGTGGAAAGTGGAACCAGGAAGCTGGTCGGGGTTATAGCCGGGCGATTCCACCCAGATTTCACCGCCGTGCATCTCCACTATCCCTTTTGAGATGGAAAGCCCGAGCCCCGCTCCCCGTGCCTTGAAAGCCACCTTGCCCGAACTGTGCTCCTCGATGTTGCCCGCCTCGTAAAACTTGTCGAAGATCCGGAGCTGGTCGTCGATATCAATGCCGATTCCCGTATCGGACACGGTTATCTCCACATAGAGGTGCTGATCCTTGCCGATATTCACGAGGGACTGGACCGGATCCGCCGACGGCGCCTGCTTGGAGCGCAGGATATATTTGGAACGGGTGGAGACGGTTATCTTCCCCCCATCGGGCGTAAACTTGATGGCATTGCCGATTACATTGGACAGAAGCTGCATGAGCCGGACCGTATCCCCCTTGATGGCCGGAATGGTATCGTCCAGTTCAAGCACGAGCTGCTGCTTCCGCATGGAGACGAAAAAGCGGAGCTCGTTGATGGAGTCCTCCACAAGGCGGTTGACGTCCACCTCGTCGAGCTTCAGCTGCAGGCGCTTCTCATCAATCATGGAAACATCGACCATGTCCCTGACGATACTGTCGAGCCTGGCAGCAGCACTTGAAATATTGCTGACCATGTCGAGGACGCCGGGATCAACCTTGCCGGGCGGCTCCGTCAGGATAAGCTCCGAAAATCCCATGATGACCGTCAGGGGGGTCTTGAGTTCGTGTGAGGCTATGCCGAGGAACGAATCCTTCATCTTATTGAGTCGCGCCAGGTCGGCCGCGCTCTTTTCCAGATTCAGCAGAATCTCGCGTTCGCGGGTAACGTCGCGGATAATGGCCTGAATCAGTTTATCCGCACCTATGGTGACAATATTGGCGTGAATGAGACCAACCACGAGCTCCTTGTCCTTGCCGAGGAACTTGATCTCTTCGGCCACCTGCCTCCCCTTTCCGGCCTCCTGGAAAAAGTTGTACACGATGGCGGAGTTCTGGGTTTCCACGAGTGAAAGCATCCGGCTCAATGAAAGCCCGACAAGCTCGGCGGACTTGTGCCCGAAAAATTCTTCCGCCATCTTGTTGACCATCTTGACCATGTCGTTCTCGTCAATAACGACAATGGCATCGCTGGCGTCCTCGAGGAGCGACTTGTAAAGCTCTTCAGATTTTTCCAGGTCGAGACTCAGGCTTTCAAGCTTGAGATAGGAGGAATGGAGATCATTGTGGATACTTTCAAGCTCCTGATAATTCTGACTGATCTCCTCTTCGCGATTTCTGAGGGCATCGGACATGATATTCACGCTGTTGGCCAGTTCGTTGAACTCATTTACCGGCAGTGCCTCAATCCGATGGGTGAACTCCCCCTCTGAAACCTTCTTCACGCCCGCAAGTAGGGCGGCAATGGGCTGACCGATGCTTCTCTTGACGAAAACCACCACAAGCGAGAACGAAACCAGGAAAACGACCGCAAGAAGGGCAAGGGACCGGAAAACGAGGGCCTGCATCTTTGCCGAAACCACGTGAACAGAGAAACCGACATGGACCAGAGCAACCTGCTTGCCATCCGGGGAGCGGACCGGCGTGAACGTGTCGTAATAGGAACCGTCTTCACCTATCAGATGAATATTCTGGTCAAGGCGAGTCGTGAATGATTTCTTGATGATGTCGAAGCGGAGGTTGCGGTAGACGGGATCACTCAGGTGAAGGATGTTTCCTTCGCTGTCGGTGACGATGCAATATGCAATTTCCGGACTCGAGGCGACCACTTCCCGGCATTTTTCATTCAACCCCTCGATATCTCTCACGTCGATACCAAGCCCCACCACCTTCTCCAGATTGGCCCGCAACGATGCCCCAAGGTTTTGCGACCTCAGGACAAGGGCCTGGATGTAATCCCTCCTGAACACCACGATATACATGCAGGAATTTGCCGCAATCGTGAGGAACAGAATTACGAAGGCAAAAGAGATAATACGTTTTTCGAGGGTAATTTTCATGGGCGATATGGATCAAGTCAGGATCTATAGGTCTGAAGGCAACATATAGTAGCACATTTCATGGGTGCAACGACGGTAAAATGCATCTGCGGGCAGACCGTGCCGATCCCCCAGCTCCGCCGGCACAACTGGAAAATGGGGACAAAAAGGTTGACTCATTGTAAATTTCTTTATTATTATGCAGGAGTTTACAGTCAAAGCCACTCATGGCTTACCTATCAAACCAACAGGAGGGTTCAATGTCTCTAAGGGTTGCAATCAACGGCTTCGGCAGAATCGGGCGTTCCGTGCTGCGCGCGGCGATCAGGGAGAAAGGTATCGAGATCGTTGCCATCAACGACCTTACCGATGCCAAGACCCTCGCACACCTTCTCAAGTACGATTCTGTCCATGGTGCTTTCCCCGGCAAGGTGGAAGCCGGTGATGGTGAAATCATCGTCAACGGCAAAGCGATCAAGATTCTTGCCGTGAAGAATCCCGAGGAGCTCCCCTGGAAGAATGATAAGATCGACGTGGTACTGGAGTCCACCGGCATCTTCACCTCCCGCGAGAAGGCAGAACTCCATCTCAAGGCCGGCGCCAAGAAGGTAATCATCTCCGCCCCCGCCACCAACGAAGACATCACCATTGTCATGGGAGTCAACAGCCATCTCTACGACCCCAAGAAACACAACATCATCTCCAATGCATCCTGCACCACCAACTGCCTTGCCCCGGTAGCCAAGGTGCTTCATGAGACCTTCGGCATCGAAAAGGGCCTGGTGACAACGGTTCACTCCTACACCAACGACCAGCAGATCCTTGATCTGCCCCACAAGGACCTGCGTCGAGCCCGCGCCGCAGCCATGTCGATGATCCCCACCTCAACCGGCGCCGCCAAGGCGGTTTCACTCGTCCTTCCGGAGCTCAAGGGAAAACTGGACGGCATGGCAATCCGCGTGCCGACCCCCAACGTCTCGGTGGTCGACCTGGTCGTGACCCTCTCGAAGAAAACCGATGCCGAAAAGGTCAACGCTGCCCTGAAAAAGGCATCAAAGGGTGCCCTCAAGGGAATTCTGGGCTTCAGCGATGAGCCGCTCGTATCCATCGACTTCAACGGCAACCCCCTTTCATCCATCGTCGATGCAGGCTGCACCAAGGTCCTTGACGGCAACATGGTCAAGGTGCTCTCCTGGTACGACAACGAAACCGGCTTCTCCTATCGCGTTGTGGACCTCATCAAACTCATCGCTCAGTAAGTGCCCGTCACCCACGAGGGGGGAATTCTTTCCCCCCTTTTTTTGTCTGTTTCCTTACATAGCATATACCCACAACGGTTTCAGGAGGTTTCCATGGCAATCCGCTACATAAACGAAATCGACAATCTGAATGGGAAAAAAGTCTTCATCAGGGTTGACTTCAACGTCCCCCTCGATGAAAACCAGAACATAACGGAAGACACCAGGATACGGGCTGTCCTGCCCACCATCAACTTCGCTCTCGACGCCGGCGCCAAGGTAATCCTCGCTTCCCACCTGGGCCGCCCGAAAGGAGAGCGAAAACCGAAGTATTCCATGGCCCCTGCCGCCAAGCGCCTCTCTCGCCTCCTCAACAAGGAAGTGCAACTGGCCCCAGACTGCATCGGAGAAGAAGTAAGGAAAATGATCGATGCCATGAAGCCGGGCGATGTCCTCCTGCTCGAAAATGTCCGTTTCTACGAAGGGGAGGAGAAGAACGACGCCGACTTCGCCAGGGCCTTGGCCAATGACTGCGACATCTACGTCAACGACGCATTTGCCGTCTCCCATCGTGCCCATGCATCCGTCGAAGCCATCACGAAGCATTTCCCGGTCGTTGCCGCAGGCTTTCTCATGAAAAATGAGATGAACTACTTTGAAAAGGCAATGCAAAAACCCATCCGTCCCCTGGTCGCCATCCTCGGCGGCGCCAAAGTGTCCGGAAAGCTTGAGGTCCTGGAAAATCTGGTCAACAGGGTGGACAAGATTATTATCGGCGGCGGCATGGCCTTCACCTTCCTCAAGGCCCTCGGCTATAACGTGGGGAAGTCACTGGTGGAGGAAGACCTGGTGGAAACTGCCCGCAACACCTACACCAAGGCCCGTGAAAGGGGTGTCAAGTTCTACCTTCCGGTCGACTGCGTGGCAGCCGACCGCTTCAACCCGGAAGCCGAGACCAAGGTGACGACCATCCAGGAAATACCCGAAGAGTGGATGGCCCTCGATATCGGGCCGGCAACCGTTACGCTCTTCACCGAGGCGCTCCAGAACGCCAAAACCATCATCTGGAACGGCCCCATGGGTGTTTTTGAAATGGATGCCTTTTCCCGCGGCACCTTCGCCATGGTATCGGCCGTGGCCAACTCCTACGCCCTAACCATCGTCGGCGGCGGCGACACCGACTCTGCCGTGCACCGGGCCGGCGAATATGCAAAGATAAGCTACATCTCCACCGGCGGAGGCGCTTTCCTGGAGCTTCTTGAAGGAAAACACCTCCCGGGCATCAAGGTACTGGAAGAAAACGGCAAGTAACCCTCTGAGACGGAGCGAAATTAATGAGAACACCGATAATTGCGGGAAACTGGAAACTCTTCAAGAAAAGCGGCGAAGCCGTAGATTTTGTTGCCAAACTGACCCCCCTCATCCAGGATGCACGAGGTGTCGAGATTGTCATCGCACCGGTCTTCACCGTATTGTCCGCCGTCAAAACGGCCATCGCCGGCTCCTCAATCATGTTGTCGGCCCAGGACTGCTTCTGGGAAGAAGAGGGAGCGTTCACCGGCGAGATCTCGCCGGGCATGCTTGTGGATGCAGGGTGCAGCCATGTGATAATTGGCCACTCCGAGCGGAGACAGTATTTCGGCGAAAGCAACGAGACCGTCAACCGCAAGATCAAAGCGGCCCTTGCGTCGGGTCTCACGGTCCTTTTCTGCATCGGCGAGACCCTTGCCGAACGCGAGGCAGACAAAACCTTCGAGGTTCTGCGGGCCCAGGTTGAGCAGGGGCTGGCGGGACTCACACCAAGAGATCTCGCGAAAATCGTAATTGCCTATGAACCGGTTTGGGCCATCGGAACCGGCAAAACCGCCACCGACGCCCAGGCACAGGAAGCACACGCTTTCATCCGCAGCGTCATGGCAGAGCTCTACGACAACCAGGCAGCCGATGCCGTACGCATACTCTACGGCGGAAGCGTCAAGCCGGAGAATATCAGGGGACTCATGGCGCAGCCAGATATTGACGGGGCATTGGTGGGGGGCGCCAGCCTCAAGGCAGACTCTTTCGCCGCAATCATCAACTACGGAGCATAGCCCCAACAGAGATTCCTTCTTGGCATTTTCTTGGTGATATGCTATTTATTCCAGGTTGCTACACTTAACTGGAGACGGATTCATGACCATTCTAATCACAATTCTTCATATCGCCGTATGTATTGCCCTCATTGCAATCGTCCTCCTGCAGTCGGGCAAGGGGGCAGAGATGGGGGCATCGTTTGGTGCCGGAGGGAGTCAATCGGTATTCGGGGCAGGCGGAGGGACCACCTTCCTGAGCAAGCTGACGACTGGTGCTGCCATAATATTCATGCTCACATCCCTTACCCTTGCCTACCTTTCAGGGCAAACGGAAAGCTCTTCGATCATGCCGAAGGGAGCATCAGCCCCTGCCACGCAGCAGGGAGCCGCACCCGCACCGGCAAAACCGTCCGGCACTGCAGCGACGCCAGTACAAACGATTCCGGCACCACAGCAGACACCGCCCGTTGCCCCGGCATCGAAATAGAACTCAAAAAATTATTGACAGCAAAAAACAGAAAATGATATATAGTTGGTCCTTGCCGAAGTGGTGGAATTGGTAGACACACCATCTTGAGGGGGTGGCGGGCAATTGCTCGTGCGAGTTCGAGTCTCGCCTTCGGCACCAAAAAGACATCATCGGGAAGTATCCTGATCCGCAGTAAAAGAGCCCGCATTCATCATGAATCTGCTTCGTGATGGATGCGGGCTCTTTCGTTGCCTGCCAACATCAACTCGTTTCACTCCTCAAACTGTTCCAGCGCCACGACCAGTTCAATGATCTTTTTCACAACCAGTTCTTCCAGGCATTTACCCTTATGGGCGGCAGCCTTTGCCGGATCGCCCCAGATGCCGTTCGGCCAGTATTTTCTCTTGTTCCTTACCAGGATTCCCGCGGGGAATGCAGGGAATTCCCGCTCCCCCACCCCCTTGACCAGATGGGGATGCGTGTGGAGTATCCGCGAGGTTTCAATCTCGCCGGCATGGGCATCCCCTTCCGTTTCGATTATTCCCCTTCCCTCCCGGCTGGCAAGCTCATATTCGGTGACGACCGCAATCCGGATGTCGGGGATCTCGGGCAGAAGCTCCTCTCCGGCGTCCTGGAGCGCCATGCGATGGGAGCCTCCCGCATGGCCGGTCAGAATCACGAAATTCCGCATTCCTTGTCCGTAAAAGGAACGCACGATGTCTTTCATGAGGGACTTCAAGGTTGCGGTGGTAATGGAGATGGTGCCGGGGTGGCACGATGTGGAGCGGCAGCACCCGTAGTGTATCGGAGGCGCCACAAAGAGCGGAATCTGCTGGGCTGCCTTCCTGCCCACCTCATAGGCCTGAATGGTGTCAGTGGAGAGCGGCAGATGACTGCCGTGCTCCTCAACGGACCCGAAGGGCACCAAGACCGTACGGGTCCGCTTCAGCCCCTCCTCGAACTCCACCATTGTCATCGTTTCGATGATCATTCATTCCTCATTCGTCTTACAGCTGCGCCATGAACTTGTGCGTCTGGGGGATGATGCGAACTTCGCGCAATCGACGGCAGGCAATCTCCTGAAATTCCAGCGCCCTGACCGGATGCACGCCGACTTTCCCACCAGGCTCGGTAACGGGCTGCAATATCAGAGGGATCTGACGGTCAACGGCGGCAATCAATTCGCTGGCCCGAATAATCTCCCAATCCTGCGTCTCCTCCCCCACCACCACCTTAACAAAGACATTCTTCCCGGCAGCGATTTCAAGGAAGCAACGGTGGTCGTCCCACAGGTCGGTACATCCCGAGGTTGATGGAATCTTGATATCCATGCCGACAATGTCGACATGGTCAATCACCAGCCTGAGGGCGGCGTGCATGATGCCGTTGGTCTCAAGGTAAACGGGAAGGAGGTTTCTCAGCTCAGGGAGCCAGAATTTGAGAACGGTGTGACTGAGCAGGGGCTCTCCGCCGGTGATGCTGATGGAATGATGGACCCCTGGCCAACCATGCTGCCAGCCTGCCACCAGTGAGACGATCCGATCAAGGGCGACGGGGTTTGGTGTCGGGATGAAATCGCGCCTGCCGGGTGTCTGCTCCACAAGACAGGGCTCGGAAGTGCAGGCGGTGGGAGTGTCGCAATAGTCACAGGTGAGGTTGCAGCCACGGAATCGGATGAATACCTGACGCAGCCCGATCAGCATCCCCTCGCCCTGTACCGACGAGAAGACTTCGGCAAGCTCAGCTTCGGGCTTACTCATAGTAGGTGGCGGCAGCGTTGTCCGACTCCCAGACGGTGATGCTTTCCACCTTCACATTGCCATCATTGAGACGCTTGGAAAGCTCCTCGTAAAGGAAGCGGGAGATGTTTTCGGACGACGGCGATACGTTGACAAAGGGGGGCAACTCATTAAGGTACTTATGGTCCAGGGTACGCAAAATCGTGTTGGTCTCCTGCTTGAGCACCTTGAAATCAATTCCGAGGCCGGCCTTGTCGAGCTCCTCGGCCGTCACTGCCACCTCCACCTTCCAGTTGTGACCATGGAGGTTTTCGCAGTCACCCTGGTAATTAATGAGACAATGGGCAGCGGCAAAGGCGGTATGAATCTTCAATTTATACATGGGCCTATTCCCCTTGCGGTGATTTCATGAAGCGGATTGATAGTACCATGGGAGGGGCCAAATTGCAAAACGTCTCCCGATTGGCGGCATCTTTCCGTTTGCCTTGGGTAAGTATGTATGGTTAAATCCGACATTGATTTGCACGTCGGGAGGTAGAGATGAACAGCGATCCCCTTGAAGGTCAAATGACTCTCTTTGAAACCCCAGCGGTGCCGGAAAAACCGAAATCTGTCCGGAAGAAATCCGCACGGGCAATAACTCCGGAAGCGCCGGCAAAAAAGGAAGCCAAAAAAGCCGCTCCCCGCGGCAGCTCCGGAACCCGAAAGGGGCGCCAGAAATCGCCGGGCAATGGCAAGGAGGCGGTAAAGGCCCGCCCCACATCGGGGCAGGTGCCTGAAGGGGATGTGCGCCTCACCGCCAACATCCGCGAGGACCTCCACTTGAAACTGAAGATTGCCGCAGCACACAGGAGGACGACGATTGGCGAACTCATCGAGATGCTGGTTGCAAAACATCTGAAATAACAGATACTGTTGACCAAAGACCTTTAAGGAGGAACCGCAATGGGCACCAGGGAACAGATTGATCTCTTTTTGCAGTCCAAGGCCTTTGGCGTCGTGGGTGCTTCGGCCGACCGGCACAAATATGGCAACAAGGTGCTGCGGCTTTATCAGAGCAAGAACATGCGGGTTGTTCCCGTCAATCCAAGGGAGCAGGAAATAGAAGGAATCCCGTGCGTTGCAAGCGTCATGGACCTCCCCGATGATGTGGAGAGCATCTCGGTCATCACCCCCCCCATATCACCGAGCAGGTCGTCGACATGGCTGCCCGCAAGGGCATAAAAAACATCTGGATGCAGCCAGGGGCCGAGAGCGATGCCGCCGTCGAGGCGTGCCGGAAAAGCGGAATCAACGTCATAGCCGATGGGAGCTGCATCCTCGTGGTCCTCGGCTATCGGGACCATTGAGTCTGGACAGCCGCCTCCGGGAAGCCTATTCCTCCGGCGGACTCACCCCCGAGGCGGTCAAACTCTTCCGTCGGATTGTCCACAGCCACTACCGGCGCCACGGCCACTGCCCCCCGTGGCGCGAAACCAGTGCCCCTTATGCGGCCTGGTCCCATAAATCATTTCGTGATGGACCACGCCCCCCCAAGAAGGCCCGCCGCTACACCTCCAGGCGCAGCGCCCACCATGCGGCCCAGAATCCCTTCAGGGGGCCAGGCCGGGAACTGCGGCACGCCACACCTAAAGCGATACCGTAAAATCTAGGCATAACAGCTCATAAAATCTTGCCTTTTCTGACCAGATCATGTGAAGCCGTCCTGAACAATCTGAAGCAGAGAACAGCGCAAGGATTCATCGTGAGGAGGAAGTGACGAATTTATATCGTCTGACGCAGGGGCGATACTTACCTCTTAATCTGATCCGCCACATTCCTGCTTGCCCTGGCCACCTCGTCAGGGTCGCCCAGATAGTAGCTTCTGATGGGTGTCAGGTTGTCCGTGAGCTCATAGATCAAGGGGATGCCGGTCGGTATGTTGAGATCGGCGATTTCGGCATCCGAGATCAGATCCAGGTGTTTAACGAGGGCACGCAGGCTGTTGCCGTGGGCGGAGATCAGTACCCGCTTCCCCTCGCTCACGGCGGGGGCGATTGTTTCGCGCCAGTAGGGGAGAAAACGGGCCACCGTGTCCTTGAGGGATTCAGTGAGCGGCAGCTCCTGCGGTAAAAGGTCTGCGTAGCGGGGATCCCTGCCGGGGAACCGCTGGTCGTCGGGGGCCAGCGCCGGTGGCCGGATATCGTAGCTGCGGCGCCAGATGTGTACCTGTTCGAGGCCATGCCGCTCGGCGGTCTCTGCCTTGTTGAGCCCCTGGAGCGCCCCGTAGTGGCGCTCGTTCAGCCGCCAATGGCGGTACTCCGGAATCCACATGAGGTCCATCTCTTCCAGGACGAGCCAGAGGGTCTTGATGGCCCGCTTGAGGACCGACGTGAAGGCCACGTCAAAGACGAACCCTTCATCTCTCAGGGTACGACCCGCCCTGATTGCCTCTTCAACCCCCCTCTCGCTAAGCCCCACATCGGTCCACCCGGTGAAACGGTTCTCCCTGTTCCAAACGCTTTCGCCGTGGCGGAGCAGAACGAGCTTTTTCATGAAATAATCCCCCAAAAAGGTTTATAATTACAGCCGGCTTCGCCCGGCAGGGTAAGTATATATAGACACAGAAACAGTGCAACTCCCCCCGCACTTGCACCTTCCGCCCCGCTGCCGGGCACTGTCTGGAACCCAGGCGGGGGCTTCAATCACGGACAAACTGCTCATAGAGCGAAGCACCTTCCTCATCCGACAGCCGGACCCCAGCCCGTTCAAGAATCTCCCCCGTTGTGCGCCAGAGCTGGGTAATGGCATCGGTGTACCCCACCAGGGCCTTGATCTGGTTGCTCTTGGCCACGGCCAGGTCGTTTTCCACATCGAGCACATCCTTCGTGGTGGCGAGCCCCACTTCGTTCTTCTTGATAAAGGAGCGCAGCCGCTCCTCAGCGAAGGCCCTGCCCCGGTCGGAAACCTCAAGCTGCTTGTGGCCCGACTCCACTCCCCGGATGGCCGCCTTAACGTCGTTCTCCACATTGGCTTCGAGGCTTCGCACCCGGATTCTGGCCTGCTCAAGACGAAGCCTACTCTTGATGTACTCGTTCTCCGCGGCATTGTTCCCCAGGGGATAGGCGAACTGAAGCCCAACCCCCCAGACCGGGTAGTCGGTGGAGCCGATCTTCTCCAGGTCGCGATTATAGCGGCGGTCAAGTCCGGTCAGGGCAGCACTGGCGTTGAGGTTCAGATCGGGAAGGGTCCTGTTGCGGGCTACCCGCATTTCCAGTTCCCGCGATTCAAGGGCGGTCCGCTGCTCCCTGATTTCGGGCCGGTTCTCCATGGCACGTCTGACCATCTCCGCCTCGTCAACCGACAGAGGGTCCTTCGTCGGCATGTCGGCCGGCACAATCTCATCCCCGTCCGGAAGCTGCAAGAGGACCCTGAGAACGTCATTCTGGTCACGCACCGCCTTTTCCGCATCAATCAACTCTTTCTCCCGGCTGGCCACCCCGAACTCGGCGTTGAGGATTTCCATTGCCGGAAGAACACCCGCCCTCACCCGGGCCTTGGTATCATCGAGGATCTTGCGCGCCAGGGCCAGGGAGGTTTTTTTCACCTCCAGATCCTCGCGAAGGCTGTAAAGTCTGAAATACTCTCCCCGCACCCTGGCGACCATGTCGGAAAGCGTAGTTCTGAACCGCTCAAGGGACTCTCCCTTGCTGTTGCGCGCAACCAGAATCGCGAGCTCCGTCGGCTCCTTGCCGAAGTTTTTCAGCAGCGGCTGGGTAAGGCTCAGGGTAACGTCTGATTTCCAGTACTCATTGAGAGACCGCGCCGGATCAAAATTGTTGTGAAAATAGGAGTTGTTAAGTGTCAGACCCACCGTGCCGCCAATGGGTAACAATTGACTTACACCTGGATTCAAGGTTAGCGTTCGTGTCCTGTTTATCGGAGACCCCGATGAAACTATGTTGGCCGGTTCGGTAACTGCGTAGTTGAAGTCGGAGGATAAAATCAGAGTCGTATCGTAGATTCCTTTGGTCCCGCGGACATCTGCCTCGGCCATGGCCGGATTGTAAAGCTCGGCCCTGACGTCGAGGTTCTTTTCCACTGCACTCCTCACTGCCTCCGCCAGGGTCAGGGGTATTTGGCCTTCCGCAGCAATGGCGGGCATTGCGGCAAGGCAGAGGCACAGGGCCGCACAGATCCGTTTCATTGGTTTCAACCTCCTCAAAAGCCGTCGAGCAGCAGGCTTTGGCCCTCTTCCGGCGAAAACAGGTAGTTTTTTCATCCTTTGTCCAGTAAACGAGGACCCCCGCAATCCGTTGAACAGTATTTTTCGCCCACCTCCACAGTCGCCGGCATGGCGGTTCCTCCGAAGCTATGTTGACTAAAATAGCCCCCCTGTCAAGGCGAAAGTTCCCGGAGTTCCGCCGCTTGCCGATCCGTTAACGACGCAGCAGCCAAAGAAGCACATGGTTTTGTTTGCCTGGTTTGCGCAAAGCGCGTATCTTCGTTTCGTTCCGGCAGGTAAACCAACTATCTCACAGAGGTGCCCCCATGAAACCGATTGCTGTCCTTGCCCTTCTCTCCTGCATCATTTCCTTCTCCGCCATGGCGGACGAACTGCCCAGAACCGAACCCCAACCAGCCGGCGAGCCCCTCAGAGCTGCCGAAACAGTGCCGCCGCAGCCGCCCGTGAAGATCGGCTACGTGGACATCGCCAGGATAGCCAGCGACTCGGCCCCAGGCAAGGCGGCAAACGCCAGGTTGAAAGAAAAGACCGAAAAATTACGCTCCCAGATTGTCGGCAAGCAGAAAACTCTCGAAAAGATGAAGAAGGACCTCGAAGCACAGCTGCCGACCCTCTCCCCCCAGCAACGGCAGGCAAGAATCAAGGCACTGGAGAAGAAGGTCGCGGAGTACCAGAAATTTGTCCAGGGGGCGGAAAAAGATATGCAGAAAATGGAGGGGGAATTGAGCGAGGCGATGATCAAGGCCATCCAGAAGGCCGCGGACGACTACGGAAAAGCCAACGGCTTTGCCGCCATCGTGCCGAAGAGGGATCTGTTCTACCTGGGCGACAAAGTGGAGGTCATTGATGTTACGGGAGACCTGATGAAAATCATCCCCTGACCGGCCATGCCGGAATATTCAGGGGGACCACGACGGGGTACCCCTGAACAGCCCCCCGCCAGGACACCGTCTGTCCAGCATGATGGGCCCAGCCCATGCATGCGCCTAACCACCCCGGATTACGCTGCATCATTTCCAAGGATGGCAGCGGCTGAGGCACAACAACAGCTCTTCGCGCAAGTCTTACACCGATCCGTTCTGGAGTCGATCCAGAAAAATCATTTCCTGCTGAGATTGAATTTCTCAACCATGCGATAGCGGTAATCGACTATATCCTTACGAAGAGAGGCAAGTTTTGCCATCTTTTCGTCGATTTTGTTGATATGGCTGTCCAGTATCTCCACCAGACGCGGAATCATGTTCTCTGTCTTCTTTGCATCGCCGTATGCCGCGCCGAGATCCTGCAACTCCTTGATCGTCAAGCCCAGCTCCTTGAGCTTGATGATGAATCTCATCCGGCGCACCATGTACTGGGTGTAGAGCCGGTTTCCCCCCTCGGAACGGTGTGAGGCATCAATAATCCCCATCTCCTCCCAGTATCTGAGTGTTCTGGTGGTTACGTCCAGCATTCTGGCGACTTCACCAATGGAAATAAGCTGTTCTTCTTCCTGTTCATTATTCATGGCTCTCTCACCTTTACGTGAATTTTTTAAAAAATACGCAATTCTCCCCAGCCTGTCAATCGCCAGACCATCCCCCGAGCGCATTAACAACGAAATAACAGAATATTATCACGTCCACCCATTTTTCATATAAAGCCGTTCTAAAATCAGTTGACATGCACGTAAAGTGGATGTAAGTTTCACCAAAACGGATGCAGCGAATCCCTGATCGACTGTTACGCAGAGTTGGGGGCTGAGCTTCAGGGCAAGCCATAAAACGTCAACGTAAAAAACATGCACAAAATCCGGGCAATCACTTGGGCAATACAACTCACGCGGGACCCAGGCAAACGCCGGCAATAAAACCGTGATTTGTTTTAGTGACGCTGCAACGCGGCCTATCATGCCGTCAACCATCGGTAACAATTGGCTCAAACAAAAGAAAGGAGGCATGCGACATGGCAACCAACTACAACTGGAGCGAAATTGCGCGCAACCCAAAGTATCTGGAACTGAAACGGAAGAAACGGGTATTTTTGTTCGGCTGGTGGGCGGCGGCGTCGGCGTTTTACTTCCTGTTGCCGATCCTGTCGGGTTATTTCCCTGACCTGTTCAAGCTGAAGATCATCGGAGTGGTGAATTTCGGTTATCTGTTCATACTTTCCCAGTTTGTGGCCGCATTTTTTGTGGCCATCATCTACACCCGGACAGCCAACAACGAATTCGACCGTCTGACTGACGAACTGGTCAAGGAATTCCAGTAAGGAGGGGTTGTATGCTTGCCAAATCTCTTTCGGCATTGATGTTATCGCTGTTTCTGTCCACCGCTGTCCTGGCCGCGGAACCTGCCAAGTCACCCGCACCCTCTTCTGCTCCAGCCGCACAGCAGAGCACTTCCACGGCTGCGTCACAGCCGGCCGCGGCGCAAACAGCCCAGGCAGCTCAGGCTGCCGCCCCCGCGGCGCCTGCCAAGGTAAAGCCAAACCGTGCCATAACCATCACCATGTTCATGGCAATCATTGCAGTCACCCTTGGTGTTGTCGTCTGGGCGGCAAAGCGGACCACGTCGGCCGCCGATTTTTATGCCGCCGGCGGCGGCATCACCGGCCTCCAGAACGGCTGGGCCATTGCCGGCGACTACATGTCGGCAGCCTCCTTCCTGGGGATGTCGGGCCTCATCTCCCTGTATGGAATCGACGGCTTCATGTACGCGGTGGGCCCCATGTTTTCGTTCATCGCGATCCTGCTGGTGGTGGCGGAACCATGCCGCAACGCAGGGAAATACACCCTGGGTGACATCCTCTCCTTCCGGGCCGCCCCCAAGACGGTCCGGGGAGTGGCTGCTATCTCCACGGTGACGGTCTCCCTCTTCTACCTCATCGCCCAGATGGTCGGGGCCGGCAAGCTGATGCAGGTGCTTCTGGATATCCCCTACCGGGTGTCGGTCATCGGCGTCGGTGTGCTGATGGTGGGCTACGTGGCCTTCGGCGGCATGAAGGCCACCACCTGGGTGCAGATCATCAAGGCGGGGCTCCTCATGAGCGGAACGGTCCTTCTGGCCCTGCTGGTCATGATCAAGGCCGGCATGAACCCCATCGGCTTCTTCTCCGACATCGTGGGGAGCCCGATGATCCAGGACCATGTCCGAATGAGCGTGCTGAAGGATGCCGTCCCCAAGGAGGGCTTTGACTACGGACAGCGGTTCCTGGAGCCTGGGCTCTTCCTGAAAAACCCCCTTGACCAGATCTCCCTCGGCATTGCCTGGGCCCTGGGGGCCGCCGGTCTCCCCCACATCCTGATGCGCTTCTTCACGGTCCCCAACGCCAAGGAGGCCCGCAAATCGATCGTTGTTGCCCTCTTCATCAACTCCAGCTTCTTCTTCCTCATCAATCTCATCGGCTTCGGCGCGGCCCTCTACCTGACTCCGCAGCTCATCAGCTCCGTGGACAAGGGGGGCAACATGGCGACCCTGCTCCTGGCCCAGCACCTGGGGGGCGGCGCCGGCTCCCTGGGGGGCGATCTTTTCCTCGCCTTCATCTGCGCCGTGGCCTTCGCCACCATCCTGGCCGTGGTCTCCGGCCTGGTCCTTGCCGCCTCGGCCGCCATTGCCCATGACATCTACGTGAACATCGTCAAGGACGGCAAGGCCGACCAGAAGGCCCAGGTACGCACGGCAAAGATCACCTCCCTCTGCGTCGGCATCGCCGCCATCGTCATGGGGCTCGCCGCCGAAAAGGAGAACGTTGTGGCCCTGGTGGCCCTGGCCTTCGCCGTGGCGGCGTCGGGCAACTTCCCGGCGGTCATGCTGTCACTTTTCTGGAAGCGGTTCAACACCGCCGGCATCGTCGGCGCCCTGGTGGTCGGGACGGTGAGCGCCATCGGCCTCGTCATGGTCTCTCCCAACATGACCTATCCCCAGAAGATTGCCAATGACGCCAAGAAGGTGATCGAGACCCTGGAGAAGAAGCAGGCATCAGGCGTGGTACTCGCGGAGAAGGACCTGAAGGCCCTGGAGAAGGCACGGGCCGATTTCAGGAAGAACGACGGCGGCGTCTCCATGGTGGGGCTCAAGGAACCCCTCTTCCCCCTGAAGAACCCGGGCATCGTCTCCCTCCCCCTGGGGCTCCTGGCGGCCATTGTCTGCACGCTTCTCTTCAGGGACCGTCGCGCCGAGGAGATGTTCGACGAGATCGAGGTCCGGCAGATCACCGGCCTCGGGATCGCGAAGGCTTCCGACCACTGAATCTGTGCCCCCCCGCGTTCCAGACGCGGGGGTTTTTCAGCACCCATGTGAGCATTTGACGTAAACGATAAGGAGGTGTGCCATGGACAGTTCACAGGATTACGCCCGCTACTGCGTGGCCCCGGAAAGTGGCGGCGATGAGGGGATACAGCTTCTGCAGGGACTGAGCAAGGAGGAGCTGATACGGATCATCGTGGATGACGCCAAGAACTGGCTGGCCCACGACGGGCTCTGGTTCCAGGCGGTGGAGAAGCGCTACGGCATCGACGTGGCCATCGACGCCGATATCGAGGCATGGAGATATTTCACCGTCATCGAGGCAAAGCGGATCATGGAGCGGCTCGGGCTGCAGCCGGGGGGCGGCATTCCGGCCCTGGTGGAATGCCTGAAACACCGGCTCTATGCCCGACTCAACCTCCAGGACGTGATCGAGCAGAGCGACGACCGGGTGGTCTTCAGGATGCTCGACTGCCGGGTCCAGTCGGCCCGCAGGCGGAAGGGGCTGCCAGATTTCCCCTGCAAGAGCGTGGGGCTTGTGGAGTACGCCGAATTCGCCAGGACCGTCGACCCCCGCATCAGGACATCCTGCATCGCCTGCCCTCCCGATCCGCATCCTGAAGCCTTCTGGTGCGCCTGGGAGTTCGTGGTGGAATAGGATTTACCCGTAGGGGCGGCCCCATGTGGCCGCCCTGATTCGGGCAGCCACATGGGGTTGCCCCTACGACAAATCACAATCGGAGGTCCCGCATGCATACCGCTGCCGCAGCACCCTACAAAACCAGACACAAAGTCCGCTTTGTGACCGCCACGAGCCTCTTCGACGGCCACGACGCCTCCACCAACATCATCCGCCGCATCCTGCAGGCCTCCGGCGCCGAGGTGATCCACCTGGGGCACAACCGCTCCGTGGACGAAATCGTCACCGCCGCCATCCAGGAAGACGCCCAGGGAATCGCCGTCTCCTGCTACCAGGGGGGACACCTGGAGTTCTTCAAGTACATCAAGGACCAGCTGCGGGAACGGGGGGCGGAACATGTGCGGATCTTCGGCGGCGGCGGCGGGGTGATCATCCCGGACGAGATCCGGGAGCTGGAGGAGTACGGCATCACCAAGATCTTCTCCCCCGAGGACGGCCGCCGCATGGGGCTCCAGGGGATGGTGAACCTGATGCTGAAGGAGTGCGATTTCGCCCCCCAGCGGAACATCGACGAGGAGATCGCCAAACTGCGGCACCAGGATATCCGGGCCGTCAACACACTTATTACCCTGGCGGAACAGGATGTGCACGATCACTCCGGCGGCTACGCCCCCCTGCGGGACAGGATCCGCGCCATGGCCCGCCCCGCCCCCGTTGTCGGTGTCACCGGCACCGGCGGCGCCGGCAAGAGCTCCCTCACCGACGAGCTGGTACGCCGTTTTTTGAGGGATTTCCCTGAAAAGAGCGTGGCCATTCTGGCGGTGGACCCGAGCCGGCAGCGGACCGGCGGCGCACTGCTGGGGGACCGGATCCGGATGAACGCCATCAACACCAGCAAGGTCTACATGCGCTCCCTGGCCACCCGGGATTCCCATTCGGAGCTGTCGGCCGCCATCAAGGACGCCATCGACGTGGTGAAAGCCGCCGGTTTCGACCTGGTCATCGTGGAGACCAGCGGCATCGGCCAGGGGGATGCCCGGGTGGTGGAGATCGCCGACGTCTCCCTCTACGTCATGACCTGTGAATTCGGGGCCCCGACCCAGCTGGAGAAGATCGACATGCTCGACTTCGCCGACCTGGTCGCCCTGAACAAGTTCGAGCGCAAGGGGGCCGAGGATGCCCTGCGCAACGTCCGCAAGCAGTACCGGCGAAACCGGAATCTCTTCGACACTCCCGACGAAGAGCTGCCGGTATTCGGCACCATTGCCGCCCAGTTCAACGACCCCGGCACCAACGTCCTCTACCGGGCCCTCATCGACACCCTGAACGCCAAGCTGGGGCTGGAGCTCCAGTCGAGTCTGGTCATCACGGAAAGGGAGAGCCTCAAGCAGTACATCATCCCCCCGGACCGGGTCCACTACCTGGGTGAGATAGTCCATACTGTCCGCGGATACCGCAAAAAAGTTCGGGAACAGTCGGAAATCGCGCGCAGGCTCTTCCAGCTGAAGGGTTCCAGGGAGATCCTGGGAGAATCGGCACCTGTCGAAGAATTGGACCGCCAGATCGCTCTCCACGACGCAAAACTCCACGAGGAGCCGAGAAGGATCCTCGCCGACTGGTCCTGCCTGAAGGAGACCTACCGGAAGGATCAGCTGGTGACGAAGGTGCGGGACAAAGAGATCCGCAGCGACCTCTACACCACGACGCTGTCCGGCACCCGTATCCCCAAGGTCTGCCTGCCGGACTTCGCCGACTGGGGGGAGATCGTCCGCTGGTCCATGCTGGAGAATGCGCCGGGGCTCTTCCCCTACACCGCCGGGGTTTTCCCCTTCAAGCGGGCCGAGGAAGACCCGAAGCGCCAGTTCGCCGGAGAGGGTTCGCCGGAGCGGACCAACCGCCGCTTCCACTACCTCTGCAAGGATGACGACGCCAAGCGCCTCTCCACCGCCTTCGACAGCGTCACCCTCTACGGCGAGGACCCCGACTACCCGCCGGACATCTACGGCAAGGTGGGGGAGAGCGGCGTCTCCATCTGCACCGTGGAGGACATGAAGAAGCTCTATGCCGGCTTCGACCTCTGCGCCCCCAACACCAGCGTCTCCATCACCATCAACGGCCCGGCCCCCATAATGCTCGCCTTCTTTTTCAACGCCGCCATCGACCAGCAGGTGGAGCGGTTCCGGGAGAAAAACGGCCGCGACCCCAGCGAGGCCGAATACACCGAAATCAAAAGCTGCACCCTCCAGACCGTGCGGGGCACGGTCCAGGCGGACATCCTGAAGGAGGACCAGGGGCAGAACACCTGCATCTTCTCCACCGAGTTCGCCCTCCGGATGATGGGGGATATCCAGCAGTACTTCATCGAGCAGAAGGTGCGCAACTACTACTCGGTCTCCATCAGCGGCTACCACATTGCCGAGGCGGGGGCGAACCCCATCTCGCAGCTGGCGTTCACCCTCTCCAACGGCTTCACCTACGTGGAGTACTACCTCTCCCGCGGCATGCACATCGACGACTTCGCCCCGAACCTATCCTTCTTCTTCAGTAACGGCCTCGACCCGGAGTACACGGTCATCGGCCGGGTGGCGCGGCGCATCTGGGCGGTGGTAATGCGGGAGAAGTACGGCGCCAACGAACGGAGCCAGAAGCTGAAATACCACATCCAGACCTCCGGCCGCTCCCTCCATGCCCAGGAGATGGACTTCAACGACATCCGCACCACCCTCCAGGCCCTCATGGCCATCTACGACAACTGCAACTCGCTCCACACCAACGCCTACGACGAGGCGGTCACCACCCCCACCGAGGAGTCGGTGCGCCGGGCCATGGCGATCCAGATGATCATCAACCGGGAGTTCGGCCTGGCCAGGAACGAGAACCCGCTCCAGGGCTCCTTCATCATCGAGGAGCTGACCGATCTGGTGGAGGAGGCGGTAATGGCCGAATTCGAGCGGATCGACCAGCGGGGCGGGGTCCTGGGGGCCATGGAGACCCAGTACCAGCGGAGCAAGATCCAGGACGAGTCACTTCTCTATGAGCACAAGAAGCACAGCGGAGAACTCCCCATCATCGGAGTCAACTGCTTCCTGAACCCCCGGGCGGACGAAGAAGGCTACCAGGTGCCTGGGGAGCTGGCCCGGGCCACGAAAGAGGAGAAGGAGCAGCAGATCGCCAACCTGCGGGCTTTCCAGGGGCGAAACCGGGACACGGCGCCGGCGGCCCTGAAGCGGCTCCAGGAGGTCGCGGTAAGCGGCGGCAACATCTTTGCCGAGCTCATGGAGACCGTCAAGGTGGCGTCCCTGGGGCAGATCACCCACGCCCTGTACGAAGTGGGGGGGAAATACCGGAGGAACATGTGATGGCCCCCTTGACAGCTGGGGGAGTGAACGCGGTCAGCCGCCTTGCACCTTTACGAATGTACAATTGGGGGTAAACTGGACGCAGCAATTTTATTCATTAATTCCGGAGGCCTTTCATGACCACCCCAACCGAAACATCCCTCTACCGGACCCTGTCGCTGGGAAGCGATCCGAAGCATCGTCGGCGTTTCATGGTGGTCGACGAGGAGATACCCGGCAATTTCCGCTTCGGTCTCCTGCTGGAAGAGCTGGATATTCTGGCCGAACAGACGGCCCTTGCCTATGTGAGGCGCCACTACCCCGAGGGGCGGGTCGTCACGGCGGCCATCGACAATATCCTGGTGCGCCACGTGGTGGACGTGAACCGCGACATCGTCATGCACGCCCGGATCAACCATGTGGGGCGTTCCTCCCTGGAGGTGGGGATCCGGGTGGAACATGCCGGGGCTCCGGCCACCCACATCGCCTCCTGCTACTTCACCATGGTGGCCCGCGGCGGCGAGGGGGCCGGCGAGAGTCTCCCCCTCCCCCCCCTCGAATACCGCGACGAACTGGAGCAGCAGCGGGCCGCCAAGGCCATTGCCGGGCGGGAAGAGTACCGCCGGCAGCAGGCGTCGCTTCGGGAACCCCCCAGCCGGGAGGAATACGAAATGCTGGACCAGCTCCACCGGGCCCAGGAGGAGCCGGGCTTTGCGGGGCTGGCGGCAAGCCGGCTCGTGGCCGACGCCTGGGAGCGGATGTACCCGGAGCAGGAGTACGTCCCCCAGCGGATCTTCGGCGGCTACCTGATCCGCCGGGCCTACGAGCTGTCGGCCATCTGCTCGGAACTGGTGGCGCCGGACCGCTCCATCATCGCGGCGGTGAACCGGATCAACTTCTTCCATCCGGTGAGGATCGGCGACAAGCTCCACTTCACCAGCCGGGTTGTCTACACCAACGAGAGCTTTGTCTGCGTGGAGGCGAGCATCGAGCGGATCAGCCGCGACCGCGCCGCCCACGCCCTCTCCAACTCGTGCCTCTTCACCTTCGTCAACGTGGACCGGGAGCTGAACCACCGGCCGGTACCCCCCATCTACCCGGCCACCTACCGGGAGGATGCCCGCTACCTGGAGGCATACCGAAGCTACAAGGCCCTCTCCGGCCACTACCGGATGATCTGAATTTCTTTATCAATTCATGCTTCAACGGAGGACTGACCTGATGCTTGCCAAAATGGAGTCGGAACAGCGGATCATCCGCCTGCAGACAGAACTGCGCGCCAAAGGTATCGATGGCGCCCTGATCATCTACCCCATCGATGTCTACTACTTCACCGGCACCCGCCAGAATTCCCTCCTCTGGGTGCCGGCCGAGGGGAACCCCTTCCTTCTGGTGCGCAAGAGCTACAGCCGCGCCCTGAAAGAGAGCCTCATCGAGGACACCCGCCCCTTCCCCTCCAGCAAGGAGTTCCCGGCCCTCTTCCCGGATTCCGTGAAAACGGTGGGCCTCACCTTCGACATCGTGCCGGTGCAGCAATACAACTACTACGCCAAGATGCTGCCGGGGCGGGAATTTGTGGACATCTCCGCCGTGAACCGGGAGATCCGCGCCGTCAAATCGGCCTGGGAGCTGGAACAGCTTCGCCAGAGCGGCAGCCGGCTCAGCGACGTCTTTCGGCAGGTACCCCAATTCCTCAGGGCCGGCATGCGGGAACTGGACCTCGCCGCCGAGTTCGAGGGCCGGCTGCGCCGGGCCGGCAACGAAGGATACGTCCGGATGCGGGCCTTCAACCAGGAGCTCTTCATGGGGCTGGCGGTTTCCTCATCGTCGGCCGGGGAGCCGGGGTTCTTCGACGGCGCCGTCACCGGCCGGGGGCTCTCCAGCGCCTCCCCCCACGGGGCATCGACGGATATCATCACCCCCAATACACCGGTATTTCTGGACTACACCGGAGTATTCAACGGCTACATCACCGACATGACCCGGATCTTCTGCATCGGCTCCCTCGACAGGAAACTGCTGCATGCCTTTGACACCGCCCTAGCCATTGAGAGATTCATTGCCGAAAACCTGAAACCAGGGACCATCTGTGAAGAACTCTTCCTGAAATCACTGGAAATGGCCAAGGCAGCCGGACTGGAAAGGAACTACATGGGCGCACCGGCTGAGAACGCCCGCTTTGTGGGGCACGGAGTGGGGCTGGAGCTGGACGAGTTTCCGGTCCTTGCACAGGGGTTCAAGGTACCACTACAGGCAGGACAGACCATCGCAGTGGAACCCAAGTTCGTCATCCCCGGCCACGGGGTGATCGGGATCGAAAATACCTACGCCGTGACCCCAGCCGGAGGGGAGAAGCTCACCCCCCTTTCCGATGAAATAGTGTTTCTCTAGCAGCAGATCTCCACCTCCTTTCTCCTCTATCTCCTTTCTCCATTGGGGCAGCCGACGGGCTGCCCACTTTTTTCCAAAGAAGATCTCCATCCCGGGCAATGGCGCACCTTACCCCCACACCACAAAAAACCAAGGCATTTTTATAACCTTAACGTAAATATAACAAACAAACAGACACAACACTCCAAATTTACGATACCGGTTTTGCATTTGTAATATACCGTATTTACTGAATTTTATTTTTATTGCCAATTTTTCATACAGATTTATAGAAAACTGTTTTATACATTATTGACATTCACGTTAAGTAGATGTATGCTAACGGCCATATCTCCCGTCAGGAGGAAGCAATGAAAGAGATATTCGTGGTGGATGCCCTGAGAACCCCCTTTGGCTCCTTTTCCGGCATGCTGGCCGACGTGGAGGCCCCCAAGCTGGCCGCCACGGTCATGAAAGGGCTCCTGGCCAGGTCCGGCCTCGCTCCCGAGACGGTGGACGAGGTCATCGTCGGCCAGGTCCTCTCCGGCGGCTGCGGCCAGGCACCGGCCCGGCAGGCGATGCGGGCCGCCGGGATACCCGACTCGGCCCACGCCCTGACCATCAACAAGGTCTGCGGCAGCGGCCTGAAGGCAATCATGCTCGGCGCCGACAGCATCCGCCTCGGCGAGTCCCAACTCGTTATCGCCGGAGGGATGGAAAACATGTCCCTCGCCCCCTACATCCTCAAAAAGGCCCGGGCCGGCTACCGCATGGGGCATGGAGAACTGCTCGACCTGATGATCTACGACGGTCTCCAGGACCCCTACACCGGCCGCCACATGGGGGAGATCGGCGAGGACAGCGCGGAGCGGGGGAACCTCTCCCGCGAGGAGCAGGACGCCTTTGCCCGGCGCTCCTACGAACTGGCCCAGGCGGCGGTCAACGGCGGCATTTTCGCCGACGAGATCGTGCCGGTGGTGAAAAAGGGGAAAAAGGGTGACGAGACCCTGACGACCGATGAAGAGCCCTTCAAGGGGGACCCAAGCAAGCTCCCTTCCCTGCGGGCCGTTTTCAGGAAGGACGGCACCATCACCGCCGGCAACGCCTCCACCATCAACGATGGGGCTGCCCTGGCCCTCCTGACCGATGCCGACGGCCTGAAGAAGCACAACCTCACCCCCAAAGCCCGCATCGTGGCCTCGGCCACGGAAAGCCGCCATCCCGACAACTTCCCCGAGGCCCCCATCGGCGCCATCGAGAAGGTCTGCGCCAGGGCCGGACTCTCCATAGCCGACATCGACCTCTTCGAGATCAACGAGGCCTTCGCCTCGGTGGCCCTCCTGGCCATCAAGGGGCTGAACCTTCCGCTGGACAAGGTCAACGTCAACGGCGGCGCCTGCGCCATCGGCCACCCCATCGGCGCCAGCGGCGGCCGGCTGGCCGCCACGGTCATCCGGGAGCTCCATCGGCGGCAAAAGCGCTATGGTCTTGCCACCCTCTGCATCGGCGGCGGCGAGGCGGTGGCGGTCATCTTCGAGCGGGTTTGAAAACAATTAGAAACACGGAGCAACTGAGCAACGGAGACAGGCAAAACCCTTCTTTTCTTAACTACTTGATTTTCTCCGTTGCTCCGTTGCTCCGTGTTATTCCGATTCTGAAATGGAGGCATCTTATGATCACAAAAATAG